>Ga0183101_1000060_pt18 | contig 60196 bp, 56 predicted proteins | sample Biomet3_FD_127790 | JGI IMG/M metagenome (GOLD analysis project Ga0183101, IMG submission 127790) | Microbial communities from bioreactor (seeded with sewage sludge) at LBNL, California, USA - Biofuel metagenome 3 | ecosystem: Engineered > Bioreactor > Anaerobic > Unclassified ... | reverse complement strand
GCCCGCAAGCCGCTACACTTGCTTTCCGGCGCGGTGTTGGTCGCTCGGCTGTCCGGGTGGGGATAACCTCACCCGGATAGCGTCATGGCGCACCCGCCGTATGGCTCGGCGCAAAAGGAACGTATCCGATTTGCCCTATGCTGCGCCGCCGTTATCTTGCGCCGCTTTCTTTGTCAAGGTTCAGAATGGCTTTGCTGCCGCGTCAGCAGCGGAACGGAAAAGGGGGAGAGAGAAAGCGTCCCGCCGCCGCTGCGGTTTATTCCTCTGCCTTAAAGGTGAGGACAGCCATCATCAGTTTTGCTTGCAGCCGTTCCCGAATGTCGTGGTCTACGCCAAAATAGACGTTCCCGCGCTCGTCGTACAGCTTCCGCATGGAGAGGCGGGCTATGTAGCCGCTGAAATGCTGCAAGACAATCTTCATAGCGTCCGGGTCGCCCTTTGTCGCTGCCAAAATGACAGGATAGGGAACAAGGGCTTTTTCCGGGTAGCCGGGTTCGTTACCATTCGTCCCATTCATCAGCATTTTCCTCCAGATATTTTTTTAGTAGCTCAAAAGAGCTTGTCCGCCTGTACTGTATCGTGCTTCTCGACGTATCGAACAGCTCCGCAATCTCGGTGTCGTTCATTCCCTCGAAATAGTACAGGAGTACGGCTTTGCGCTTTTCTTCCGGCAAAGTACGGATTGCTTCAAGAAGCAGCTTCGGCGTGATTTTCTTCCCGGCTCTTTCAAAGGCGGTTTCCCCTTTGAAATATTCATCAAAGGTATGAAGCTGCCGCGCTTCTTCTAAGGTCAAGTCGGAAAAGGTAATCTCCTTTGCCTTATGCCTGTGCAGCTCTTTGTGAGCGTCACACGCTTCATTGTGCAGTACCGTATTGCAAAACTTCTGGAAAGCGCACTGTTTTATAAACTCCCTGCGATTAGGTTCCACATTCTCACCCCCTTTCTCGTTGGAAAGTTGGTGGTGCTTCCCCCTTTTCGCGGGGCAATACTGCCTTTTGAAAAAAACGCCGAAGATTTTCGGATTTTTTTCAAAAAATTTTTTGAGCAGCAAAATACGCCTGTCCGAAAAGCCCGGACAGGCGTATAGGTATTGTAAGTAGTATTTAGATGATTAGACAGTTCATATTCAAGGGTGGAGAGGTTCCCGACGGTGGTCGGGCTTTTTTTGATAAGTCAATGACCGTCGGATTTTGTCGATAGGGTATGTGCTTCATGGCGGCTACCTCCTTTAGCCGCCGCTTTTAACAGTGATACCGCGTCATTTCATCAGAAAATAAAAAGAATGAGTAATTTTGCGTGATCCGGCCAGGAATCGCATAACATCGGGCCAAGGTTCGCATGACATCCGGCCAGCGTAGTGACACCCAAAACCGCGCCTTGTACAATGGACAAAACCAACGTACAGGGGGCAGGGTAATGAGGTGTACAGAGAAAATGAGAATTATGGAGATTTTGCGGCTGTGGGAGATGGGACTCACGCAGCGGGAGATCGCAGAAAGCGTTAAATGCGGGAAGAGTACCGTGGGCGAGATCCAGCACCGCTGTACGGAGGCAGGGCTGAACTATGACCATGCCACAACCATGACCAACAATGAAATCCGGGAACTGCTGTATCCGGATTCTTTCGGAAAGAAATCCAGCGTACCAGACCCGCCGTGGGAAGGCATCCACAAAGTCCTCCAAAGCCGAGACAACCGCAAAAACATGCGCTACATATGGGAGCAGGATTATGCCAGCTCCATGAGCTACAGTCAATTCTGCCGCCGATACAAGGACTGGAAGGACGAGGCCGGCAAGAATGTGGTTATGTCCATCAACCGTGAGCCCGGCAGAGAGCTTTTCGTGGACTGGGTCGGCGACACGCTGGACTGCGTAGTGGATGAATCCACGGGCGAGCTGCTTACCGCCCACTTCTTCATCACGACGCTTGGAGACAGCTCCTACCCGTTTGTGGAAGCCTTCCCGGATGAGAAGGCGGATAAGTGGATCAAAGGCCATGTAGATGCCTTGGGGTGGTATGGCGGCGTGCCGAAGATTATTGTCCCTGACAACACCAAAACGGCGGTTACCAGCGCCCGGTATTACGATCCGGAGATCAACAAGGCATATTGGAGTTTTGCACAGCACTATGCCGTTGCCGTCGTCCCCGCCCGGATTCGCAAGCCGCGGGACAAAGGTTCTGTTGAATCCGGCGTGGGCTGGCTGGAGATCTGGCTGCTGGAATGGCTTCGCGGCCAGGTGTTCTATTCGTTCCGGGAACTCAACGCAGCCATCAAGAAGCGGGTCAGACAGCTCGCTGCCAAACCGTTTCAAAAGAGACAGGGTTCCCGGGAGAGCGTATTTCTTGAGATAGACAAGCCGGCGCTTCGGCCTCTTCCGGCGCAGCCCTATGAGTTCGCCGAGTTCATTGACCGGCGGGTGCCGGACAACTACCACGTGGCGTGGGACGGCTTCTACTACTCGGTTCCCTACACCCTGTACAAGCAGACGGTGACACTGCGCATATCCGGCAATGTCATTGAAATTCTCGATGAAAACGGCGACAGAGTTGCCACCCATGAGCACCGCTATTCCGGAAGCCGTTATGTGACCATCTTGGAACATATGCCGCCCAACCACCAGCATCAGGTCAAGTTCAACGGTTTCGACGGTCGTAGATATTCCGACTGGGCCCAAAAGATCGGAGAAAACACCACCGCCGTCATAGACAGGCTTCTGAAACAGCAAGCCGTCGAAGAACAGGCGTATCGTTCCTGTATGGGCATCCTCCAGATGAGTCAAACTTACGGGAATGAGCGTCTCGAAGCCGCCTGTGCCATGGCGCTCGGTATGCATGCCGCCAACTACACCACCATCCGGAACATCCTGAAGAACGGACGGGATACCGGCAGCGTTCCCTCGGCAAAGCCAACCCCCGAACATGAAAATCTGCGCGGCAACGTGTGGCAGTGAGAGGGGGTGAGAAAATGATCAATCAGACTCTGGAGAAGCTTCAGGCCATGAAGCAGGCAGCTATGGTTGCCGAATACCGCCGCCAGCTCGAAACCGGCGCGATGAATGAGCTGAGCTTCGAAGAACGCCTCGCTATGATTGTGGATGCGCAGTGGCTGTCCCGGCAGAACGCCCGGTTAAAACGGCTGCTTCACACAGCGAACCTCCGCGATACTTCGGCGACGCTCTCCGACCTTTCCTACAAGCCGGAGCGAATGCTGGATAAGAATAAAGTGGCGCGGCTTTCGGATCTGCAATGGATACGGGAAGGGCGGAACCTGTTGGTTACCGGACCTACCGGAACGGGAAAGACCTATCTGGTCAGCGCCTTTGGGCGGGAAGCCTGCCGGGCGGGCATGACCGTCCGCTGTTACAAAATGAGCAGGCTGCTCCTGAACCTGTCTGTCGGGCGCGGCGACGGAAGCTATGAAAAGCTGATCGGCGATTTGAAGAAACCCGATCTTCTGATCCTGGACGATTTCGGGCTTGAAACGCTGCAGCCCCTGGCCTGCCTGGACTTGTATGAAGTCGTGGATGAACGAAGGGCTCAGAAAAAGGCAATCGCCATCTCGGCACAGTTTCCAGTCAGCATGTGGTACGGCACGTTTGCCGACAAGACTATTGCCGACGCCATTATGGACCGACTCGTTACCGGCTCTGTCCGGTTCGAGCTCGGCGGTCCGACCATGCGGGACGATCCTGCAAAATTATACTCCGCTGATGACACGGCCAACTGACCGTGCTATACTGCAAAAAACAATACAGCGTCACTATGCTAAACCGGCGGTCATTGCCGGCCGGATGTCATGCGACATCTGGCCGGATCAGATGCGAACCTTGGCCGGATGCCGGAGAATACGCACTCCTCATCGTTGCATTGTTGTATTATTACTGAAAAACCGGCATTTCGGTTTTAAGGCGAACGCGTGCCTTGGAGATCCAGGCTGCCACATTGTTCCGCGAAGTCTGGTACATGTCGGCAATCTCGCTTGTCGAATAGCCCAGTGCCTTCAGACGGATGGCGTCTGCCCCCTTTTTTACGACGCCGGTATAGTTCTGACTATAGGCTTCCAAAGCTGCCAAAACCTCATCATCAAAGATCCGTTGGAAACCGTGATCATCAACCACTTCGCATCCATATTCATTGCCCTGAAGCCATTCCTCAAAATCGATCCCGGAGTTCTGCTTCTGGCGAGAGGACATGGCTCTACCATGGTCAATCAGCGCATTGCGAATCACTCTTGATGCGTAGGTCTGGAAGGTGCTGACGGACGGCTTGTACGACATAGCGGCCTTGCAAAGTGCCTCACAGCCAATCTGGTAATAATCCTCATAGGTCTCCAGCGTATTGTTGCTGATATGGATGCCGGTGCGAATCACACAATCCACAAGGTTCATATGCTCGCACCTCTGATTGTGTGGTGTTTCATCACATTGAACTCATCTGAAGTCAGACTGTCCGGCTTATTTAGGATGGATGAAGGGACACAGAGCTTCCCCAGATCGTGTAGGTATGCTGATATCTCAATATCGCGCTTCATTGTATTTGGGATTTGTGCGCCAATGTTCCACTCATATACTTCCAGAAGCCGCGCGGCATAATTTTGCACACGCTGGTTTTCCTGATCCATCCGTTCCAGAGTGGAAACATCAAAATTATTTGCTAGGACGCATCTGTCACGTTGAGACAGTATCATGTGATTCTTTTCCTCCCGTTTATGATTGCAATCGCATTTTAAGGATTCGAATCGTTAGAATGTTAATGCCAACATACTCTTGACATAGGCGCTTCTTTCCTCTACTTTGTTTAGTGCTGATAATCGACAGAGGAGGTGGCAAGATTCTATGATTCGTATCGACCATGATCTTTGTGAGTTGTGCGGTACATGTATTGATCAGTGCCCGGTTCAGGCGCTGGACATCGTGGGCACACAACTGGTCTGGAGCGAGAGTGACTGCATTAGCTGCGGCGCATGCTGTGATGCCTGTCCTAATCAGGCCCTTACTCTGCTTGAAGAATAATCATTCGCCAATAAAAGTCTCAGCATGAGCTTACTGAGATCTATGCGAGGAGAGAGTTAATATGGGAATTCTCAGTGAAGAAGTCACTCAACCACAAAAACATACCAATCAGGAACTGTACGAGAAGCAACTGAAGATGCTGCGTGATTTTTTAGATCGCGGTGCGATTTCTGAAGAACAGTATCAAGTCAGTGTCAATGGCTTGAAAGCTAAAATGAAGCAATAATAGAACGCCTGATCGTAAGTGGGAGTCCGGAGCAAAATGCTCCGGACTCCCGCCTTTTTGTTTATCATGCTATCCGGTCAAGGATCGCTTAATAGCCGGTCTTCGGCAGTGTGGTACTGGTTGCAAATTTGAAGACCTTGGTGACCCAAGAGGTCTTTGCGGTCTGCCATTCGTTGAGGTACTTGCCACCGACATCGGCGCGGTTGATGATCTGATACCCATTCGATACGGTGCCCAGGACCTGCACGGTCATGGTGGGCTTACCTACGGATTTGAAGCCGGAGGGTACGGTGCCAAATTCATATCGGACATCGGTCACATACTCGCCCGAGCCGAGCCCCAGCCCAGTTGCGGACAGAGTCAGGGAGTAATTGTTGGTCGTCAGCAGATTGCTGGCCAGTACCCGATAATCATACACATTTGTCTTATATGTGACACGATAGTAGAGTCTAGAGCTGTAGGTGCCGGTAGTCATGCTGATACCGCGCGTGGCATCAGTGGGAATGCGATCGTGCCAGTAGAAGCTGTTCAGCGGCACATTGGAGGTGTTGGCAATCCCGGAGAAGTCATAGCGCATGGTCTGGCCGGGCTGGACTTCATAATTACCAACCTTCTTGATAGCGACACCGAGCGCTGCCGCCTTGTCGTACTGGCTGAGCTTGATGATCTGGCCGGCATACTCAATCTCGGCCTCCATCTTCTCACTGTTCAGCTGATAATACGCGGGAGCAGTCACTTCGCGGACGAAGTACCGGCCCAACGGCAATGCATCAGAAGCAGCAACCCCATGGGCATCGGTAGTGATGTAACCGACAACGCTGCCGGAGCGTGCCTGCGTGATCTCATATACAGCGCCAGCGAGCTCCGTACCCGCCACGTCACCTGTCACAGTGTTGAATTCAGCTGCATACTTGCGAATCTGGATCTGACCTGTAACTGCAGTATTCTTCCAGGTAATCTGACTGCACTTGCCGGCTCCCACCCACACGGTCTTATACTGCTCGTCCAGGATATAGCCTTCTGCAGCTTCCAGCTCGCGGATATAATACTTGCCAGCAGTTAGCTCATTGCGGATATAGACATAGCCGTCCTGATCGGAGGTATATTCCCCAATCGGATTTTTACCGGAATCGTAGAGGATGAAAGTGACGCCATAAATACCCTTGCCTGTTGCAGCATCCACCTTATGGATCATGATAGATGCGGTCTCTTTGTTTGTGATGGTCAGGGTTGCGGTCTCGCCATCTTTGACGCAGACATTGTTGGGCGTGGTATCCAGCTCGTAGCCGGTAGGGGCCTTCAGTTCGGTCACGGTGTACCAACCAGACTTCGCCTGCGGAATTGTGATGACGCCTCTGGAGTCGGTGGTGTAGGTGCCGATGATCTCACCATTCATCTTACGGATCTCGAATTGAGCACCCTTCAGGCGCTCACCGGTATCTTCATCCTGCTTAATGATCTGGAGACCGCCAATCTTCGTATCATAGAAGGTTAGCGTCTGGGTATCATTGGTGTTGACCACGACGGTCTGAGGCTGAGAATCGAGGTTATAGCCCTTAGGCGCTTCAATCTCAGTCACGACATAGGTGTCAGGCTGCAGGCCGGTGATCATGATGGTACCATCCTCGTCTGTGGTATAGAGGCCGTTGGAAGAGATGCTGCCGCCAGCTTGTGCCACAAATGCGCCGGTGGAGGTTGTCACCTTAAAGATGGCACCTTCCAGAGGTTTCTTGGTATCACGATCCAGCTTATTGGTAATTAGGGTACCTTCAAGAGCATTCTTGAAGGTCAGCGTGTAAGTGCCGTTGGCCTTGACCTGCACCGCTTGGGTTTCCTTATCCAGCACATAGCCCTTGGGAGCCTGGATCTCCTGCACGATGTAGGTATCCGGCTGCAGGTTGGTCAGATGGATGACACCGTTGGCGTCGGTCTTGAATTCGCCATTGCCGGTGCCAACGACTGTGCCGGCCGAAGTAGTAATTTTGAAGATAGCTCCGCTCAGTGCCTTACCGGTGACAGAATCAATCTTTTTGACATAGAGCCCGGAATTGGCCTTATCGGCAAACTCCACAGAAACCACAGCTTGCTCGTTATCTGTGATATACACGGTCTTGACTGCCTCTGTGATTTCATAGCCGTCTGGAGCTTGCACCTCTTCCACAACATAGGTGCCTGCCTTCAGGCGGTTGAGAACGATTGTGCCGTTTGAAGAGGTGGTGTAGGTGCCAATTGTGGTTCCGCCGGTTCCACTCACGCCGGAGAGATAACGAATTTCAAACTTGGCTCCCTGCAGGACTTCACCCGTATCGGCATCGGTCTTCTTGATGACGAGACCATTCAGCGGAACATTCTCAAAGGTGATGGATTTACTCTCTCCGCCCTTGATGTAGACTTCTTGAATGGAGGGGTCTTTGAGCGCATACCCGTCTGCGGGCTGCGTTTCTTCAATGCGGTACCAACCGTCCTTGAGTTCCTCGAGGACAATTTTGCCGTTCTCATCGGAGTAATAATCGCCGAGGTCGTTGATCTCACCGGAGAAGGTATTGTTGCTGGCGTAGGTGATGTGGAACTTCGCACCCTTGATCGGATCGCCGGTGATGGAGTCCACCTTATTAATCGTAAGAGACGGCTTTGCGGAATTTTCAAACGCCAGAGTTCCAACTCTATTGGACACCAATGTGATCAGTTGTGCTGTATTGTTGAGCAGGTATCCGGTAGGAGCAGATGTCTCTGTTACCTGATAGACACCAGGATCCAGATTCTCCAGCAGAACCTCGCCGTTTGCGCCGGTTGTCACGGTTGTCACAGTGGAACCGTCAGTGTGCTTGATGATAAAGGTCGCGCCTGAGAGCGGCTTGCCGGTGTCGGCATCCACCTTGCGGATCAGCAGGTCGGGCTTTTGGTCGTTCTGGATGACGATCTGACTGTCCTGACCGGCAAACAGCTCGACATGGTACTCGGTGGGATCCAGCACATAGCCTTCCGGTGCCGCAATTTCCTGCACAGAGTAGACGCCGGACTCCAGATTTTCAATCTGGAGTCTACCGTTTGCATCAGTCACGCGATCGAGGTAATGGCTGCCATCCTCAATCTTGGCAATGCGGAAGGTGGCACCGCCTAGGTAATTACCCGTGAAGCTATCCAGCTTCACCAGAGAGAAGTTGGGTTTGGGCGTGTCGGTGAATACGAAATTGGCATTCTCATTGCCATTGATCTGAATGGTGCGAATGGCGTCATCAATCAAATAACCGTCCGGTGCTGCCGTTTCCTGAACGGTATAGGCACCGGGTTCCAGATCTGTCAGGTCGATCATGCCATCTACACCGGTGGTAAATTCCTTGGTGAAGGTGCCGCCGACCATGGAGATCTTGAAAGTGGCGTTCGTCAATGCTTGCAGTGTGGCGTAGTCCACCTTGATGAGATGGATACCGGGCTTCACATTGTTCAAAAAGATCAGCTGCAAAATGCCGTCACCGGCGGTCAGCTCAATCTGCTGCGGAGTAGAGTTGACGATGTGGCCGGAATCGGTGGAGACTTCCTTGACAAGGTAGGTGCCGGGTGTAAGATCGGTCAAGGTGATCTCACCGAGCTGATCGGTAGTATAGGTACCGAGGAGCTTCGCATCACGATAGACCTCAAAACTGGTACCTGTCATCCGCTCCAGCGTCTTGGAATCAAACTTCACGATTGTCAAGCCGGGCTTTGCGCTGTTCTTCAGGCTGCAGGTAACGGACTGGCCGGATACCACATTGATATTATGCACGGTGGAATCCAGCACATAGCCGTTGGGCGCGGTGATCTCCGTGACCGCGTAGCTGCCGGGCTCCAACTCGGTGAAGTTGGCCGAGCCGCCGGTCATGGTCGTGGCGGTGTAAGTAGCTCCGGTCTTAAGGTTCTTGACCTTAACCACAGCGCCGGTGAGTTTTGCGCCGGTATCAGCATCCACCTTCTCCACACGCAGATCTCCGTAGGGTGCATTCTCAAAAGTAACAGTTGCGGAGGTGCCATAAACGACCTGAACGGTCTTAGTCTGAATTTGGCTGAGCAGATGATACGCCGGAGCCGTAGTTTCTGTGACTACATAATTGCCACTCTTACTGCAGGGGATGACAATACGGCCATTGGTGTCACTGGCGAAGGAGCCAATCACAATACCATCAGGGTCTTTGACTTCGAAAATGGCACCGCTCAACGGAGTGGTGGTTCCCGTTTCTACCTTTTTGATAATTAGAGCGGTATCGGGTGTTTCCTCAGGTGGAGTCACGCTCTCCGCTGCGAACTTACTGAATGCGGACAGATTCATCTCCGTGACGGGGTCCGTATCGCACATGTAATTCTGGAGCGTGCCGTATTTGGTTTCCGCACACACCGCGTACATGACGGCGTATTTGTAGACAGTCGCATGGAAGTTGAGCTTCACGCTGCCGGTATCCCCGGACACGGAGTCTGCGGGATACAGGACTTTGAACTGGCCGTCATAGCCACCGCCTGTTGCTGAAGTTCTGACAGCGGTGATGTCGTTGTTATCCATATCCACGATACGCGTACCTGTCGGCACATCATCGGGAACGGCGAATGCAACATCAATATCATAGCCGCCGACCCAGGACTCAGAATGCAGCGTAAATACCTGCTGCTTATATGCGGCTCCATCGATCGTGGAGTTGTATGCGTACTCCTTATCCGGTGTCGCCGTGATCACCGGTTGTGGAATGGAGGTCCACCAGATGCCACGGGTGTAGATATCCTTGACGGCGGCCAGCATCTTCTGCGCGCGCTCCGCTTCAAGACCTGTCAGGTTGGGATTAACGGTGACTTTATTGATGTCCCATGTAGACAGCAGATAGCACCATAGCGCCACTTTGGTGGCGTAATAAGCCTGATACTTGTTATCGAGTTTCAGCTCACTGAGGCCACGATGCGGGTAGCCGTTTGCGATGATTCCGACCACCTTGGGATCGGTTGCATAGGAACTCGCCTTATACTTGATGCTCTCGCCCTCGGCAACCGTCTGCGGAACACCAGCCGTCGTGGGATTGACGCAGTAGGCGGGAATTTCCTTTTCCACACCTGCAGCGTTGATGTGCTTGAAGTAGGTGTACTTCATCGTCTTAACTGCACCATTGACGCACAGATAGCTGAGTTCGTAGCCACCGTTATAGATGTCCACATCGCCCAGTGCGCCTTCTTCCGAGTCTGCCGCACTGGCAAATCCGGTGCACATACTCAGAATCGTTGCCATAACGAGGAAAAGCGAAAGGAATCGTTTTTTCATGAGTGTTTTACCTCCATAAAAATTGGGGGCATGCCGATCGGCACACCCCCTTTAAAAATGTGTAACTGTGATTAGATCGCGTAGACATAGTATTCCGTTCGAAGGAACATACCGTCTTTGTACATATCCCAGGCTTCGACGGAGAAGCTGCCGACCGGCATGCTTTCAAACACACGGGTCAGTTCCTCAGCACGCCAGGGCCAGAAGGACTGTGCAGAGTCGAGCTTGCTGTCGGGAATGGTGAGCGCGATCCTGCAGAGCGGATTGCCCTTGGAACTGAGCTTCAGATGCCCGTTCTCCCAGGTCTCACTGTTAGACCCCACGGCATTATAGAGCGTGTACTGCATTCTGCGAGTTTCGTACAGATTGCGGACAATCAGGTAATCACTATCCCCGCTGACGAAGTGGCGGACAGTTGCGTCCGGCAATTCGAGTTTCGGGAACTGGCTCCAATCGCAGGCGGCACTCGGCAAGACCCCAAGAGATCCGGCAGCAAATGCATTGGCATCCCAGCGGCTGACATCGGTAATGGTGTAGTTGGTGCCATCCTCACAGCGAATACTGTCACCGGCTTTCGGCACATACTGCTCGCCGGTATCCGCTAGGTTGATGGAGCTATCGGCATTGACGGTGTTATCCGCTTTATAGCCGGTCATCGTATCAATCTGAACAATGCCAGAGTTGTTATCCCAGTAGACGCCGAAATCAACCGCCTGAGCCATGTCTCGCAGCTTGAAGAAATTAAAGCCGCCGATGTTATAGGTTTCCATCTGCACACGCTCGCCATCCACATAGATTGGCGAAGTGGTCGGATTGGCCACAATTCCGGCTGCCGCAGCAAAGGCCGTGCAGCTCAGGATGAGCGAGCCGGTGATCATGCCAAAGACGAAACTGAGTCGATTGTTATTTTTCATAGTGATTTTCTCCTTACAGATTGTATTCCAACCACTCTGCAGAATGCGCTTGAGCTTAGCAGACGCCGAGATACAGAAGGCCCGCCTCGAAGATCTGCTCCGGTGTCAGGGCCAGTTTCTGTTCGGCTTCGACGCGTCTGCGATCCTGTTCCCGTGTGATCATGAGCCGGACAGGTACATGATTCTTCTCACCGGTGGGTTTGGTGCGGAATTCACGATTACGGGTATTCTGGGTTTTGGTTTTCATGAAAGCTTGCCTCCGTATCTTTATTTTACCTCGACGGCCTGTACGCACAGCCGCAGAGTGGGTTGGTTTGCAATGCAGGTGATCAGTGTCATGCGGTTATCCCCATAGGAGTTCAGATAGCTGAAATCCGTATAGGAGATATTCCCCACGAAAGTCACCTTGTAAGTGCGAGTGCCTTTGAGCGTGGCATAGGTCACGGTGTCTCCCAGCTTGACATTTTTCAAAGCCGAGAAGTAGGCGTTGCTACCGCGATTGTGCCCGAACAGGCCAACATTGCCGTTCCAGGCTGCCGTATCCACATAATGGCCGGCACCCTTTGCCATCGACTCGGTCGTTGCGCCTTCATAGACTTTGGCGCTTAGCCCCACGCGGGAGATGGACACGGTACCGTAGCTGCCATCGGATTTCTTCAGCTGCGACATGGTCACATCGGGCGTATAGGGCACATAGATGGGATTATTGGTCGCTCCGGAGCCGGTGCCATAATCCACATTCGGATAGCTGTTGGGTGTGGAGCTGGTCAATCCGAAGGAGCCTGAATTGCCGGTCACTCCGGACACGCTGTCTTCCAAAAAACCGCCCATCGAAGAAGACAAGCCGTACCGGATTTCCGGGATATCAGTATCAATCTGGTTCGGGCCCTTATAGTTGTAGGCGGCATCATACTTGTCCTCATAATTGGTAGCTTTGTAATATCCGGTCTCTGGCTTGGTGTCAAAGCTGTAGTCAGCCGCGCTGGCACACACCGTGAGTCCGGATAAGAGCACACATAGAGAACAGATGGTCAAAAGTGCTTTTCTCATACTGCAGATTCCTCCTGAGAATTAGATTTGGAATCCGCAGCGTCATCCTCCACAGCGAGTTTGAACCAGTAATCGCCGCTGGCTTCACCAACGGTGTGCTGATACTCTCGATCGTAGAGATGCAGCGTGATGACTTTGCCGAATAGCTTCCGCGCCGTCTTCTCATCGACCTCAATCGCCAGGTGGTTTCCATCAGGCGCATTCTTGAGCCGATCGAGCTTCAGGTCGGGCTTTTTGACAGAGAGGCGGACGCGTCCGCACTTCTCATATCCGGCAGATTCATCCGGTGTGCCGTATACTGTAGTATTCTTACGGAGCAGGGTGAAAAAGAGCAACAGCGCAATGGCAAGACATGCGGCGAGGATGCCGGCAAGTGCTGTGGGATTGGCTGCGATTCCACTAAAAAAGCTATTAGATGCTTCCGGGACAATCTCGCTGCCCAGGAACACGACCGTGTACTGGATGCTGGCAACACCGGAGGAAGAAATCGTTCCGGTATAGTCTGCAGTCGAGATATAACCGGTCGCCACGGTAGCAGATGCGCTTCCGGAGTATGTGGCGACGGCGGAGTAAGTTGCCGGCAAAAGCACATCATCCACCAGCGTGGTAGATTCCACGGACCAACTCACATTGGCCAGAGTCAGGGTTCTGCCGTCCTTGATGACGGTCTTATCGATGTAGGAGGTATCGTTGCGGTCAAGGCCTGTGAAGTTCTTGGTTGCCGTGACGGTATAGCTTTTGCTGGAGTATCCGGCTGCCTCCGTCTTGATGGAACTGTGGTCGAGATACAGCGTGCCGGTATAGCCGTCTTTGTCATATTCGATTTTAGGCTCCAAGGCTTCCAGAACCTTCTCCAGATTCTTGGAACTGGTATTGACGGTGACGGTTTCGGTATGGGGCTGATCCTCGCTGTAGGTCTGCTCCAGCTTCGTCATGTCGGAGAACGCATACAGGAAGCCGTCATGCTCGAAGTCCTCCTCACGGAGTTCGTTGGGATCGTCGCTGGGCAGAAGCGTGTAGACCTTGACAGCTTGCTGCTGACCGTTGAGTTCCCGGTAATCGACATCATCGGGGATAAAGGCTGCGCTGGCAGAGGACATACACCCGAGGGCGAGCACCAACACCAGAGACAGCGAACAGAGTTTCTTTTTCATATTTAGAAAAATCCTTTCATTTGTGTTATGCGCAGGGGTTCGGGCCACCGCCCTGAGAGATGAGGTATGCTCTACCGCGCAGATACTCCCCAATGCTGTCCTGGATCAGTTCCAGAAGTGTATCCGTATCGAGTAGCATGGACATCAGCACGCTCTGCCGGTACATATAGATTTGGTCCTGCTCCGTTGTCTGCAGGCAGTGCCAGCCGGCGATAGAGCCGGAGTTGAGACTGTTGGCTGCACGGAACAAGTGAGGGGCATTTTCAGAAGAAATCATGATCTTGTCTGCAATGATGATACTGAGGAGCGGCCGAGTGCGCTGCAGGGAAACCAGTACAACGCACTCGGCATCGCTCTCCTTGTGGATGGCGACATAAGTGTCGCCCTGTTTATCCACCACATTGAGGCAAGACTGAATGACATCCCTGCAATGCTCTTGGATTTTGGGATCATTCAGCATGGGGATCACCTCAACTTATTGTTCTTCTTAACGATACGAGTAATGAGGCCAAGAGCCCGACAATGCTGCTCATCCACACTCCGTACCAGAAAACTGACGGTGTCCAATCTCTGCGGAAGATCCACACTACGATAGAGCTTGGTCTTGGCATTGACGCCAATCTGAAGCCTCACGAAGATGACGCCGTCTTTCACTCCGGTTACGGTGCCCAGATATGAACTGCCGTCCACGATTTTCTCCGCAGCTTTGCGGTCAGGGTTCTCATTTGCCTCACGGGCGGAGAGATGGAGCTCATACTTGCCGTCGGGTTTTCTGGCAAGTTCCATCACCTTGGCCACCACAATGTCACCGGCGGAAAACTCCTCGGCAACATCAGGGAGCCACTTCCACGAGAGGTCATGCCCGGTAATGGTGGTTTCAAGGCCATAGGCCTCAACGGTCGCGGTGTTGAATGCAACGCCGACAATGCGGCAGCTCATCAGGATACCTTCTTTAACGCGGCCACTGTCATAGTAGCGAGAGAGGTTGCTTCGCAGGGCCTTTTTCCGACTGCCGACTGCGGCGCGGTTGCGGGAGTCGATGCCCATGATCAAAAAATCAACGGTGGCACCCAACATACGCATCAGGCGGATGTCATACTCGCGGGGCAAATTCTCATTCACATCAAAATCGCAATCAAACATCTCGGTTGCGGGGATGACAATGCGAAGGCCTTGGAAATCGACTGCGGCAATCTTTCTGCCATTTTCAGAAGTTTCAACTGCAACAACAGAGCCGGTCAGCATATAGTGGCGGGAGTAGGCGGTCATGATGTAGTTCCACTTGATCTCATCACTGTCTGCCAGCGTGATGCCTCGCTCACGATCATTGATCGTCAGGAGGTTTTCGTCTGTGGGAGATTTTTGGATGGGAGGCGAAGGATCAACCTTGACTTCCTCAACATCCGTGGTAGTAACTTTTTTTCTAGGCATGGTTATATACCGTCCTTTCTTCAGGGTATATCGTTCAAATCGACTTTGTGGAATCCTGCAACGATCGCTTCTTCAGGCTGCTCCGGTGGTTTCTGCGGAGCTACGGTTGGGATAGCTGCGGCAGGTTTCGTCTGGTCGGTGGAACTGGGAATAGAAGAAGCCCGACTGTTTTTCTGCCAGTCGGGCTCATGGAGGATTGCTTTGGTATCGCGCAGTTTCCTATACGCCGGGTGCTTAGAGTAATCGAAACGATGTGCCTTCAGGACTTTCTGGCCACGGATGAAGACAAGCTCCTCATCCGGTTTGATCCTTAGCACTTCGTCTGGCGTCATCAGCATTCGTTTGCCGATGGAATTAGTTTCACGAAACTGCGGTGTGTAATTGGTAATGCGCATAGAATTGAGCTCCCGCATGGTCCCTTCTACCTCAACCGTGGCTTCTCCAGTACGGGAGCTGATATATTCGGCGGTCAGATTATCTGTACAACCCAGAAATACTTGTGTGTCGCAGGCACCAATAATTTCCTGCCACTGGTCATCTGGATATCGGTTTTTCATCTGACCGATATTTTGAAAATAGATTGAAATACGAAGACCGCGCGATCGGGTCGTATTAATTTTCTTCTGCATATCGGGAATTACGCAACTATTAGGAAACTCATCCAGGATGAATTCCACCTGCGGGCTTAGGCATTTGGTCGGTGAGTAATTGTCCGCATACCGCACCAGCTTGATGAACAGGAAGCTGAAAAACAGCGAACTCAAAAACTCGAAGGTGCTGTCCTGATCCGATATGATACAGAAGTAGGCGCATTTCTGCTTGCCCGGCAGTTCCAAATCGATCTCGGAATAATTCGTGATTTCCTTGACCATCCGGGATTGCAGCACCTGCAGCTTACTGCCAAGACCAATGATGACACTGGTGCGGACGGTTTCAGAGGACTGCATGAAGATGGCAAATGGAGCAAATGCCGGAGATGGCGGCATGAGCTCACCGGTGCGGGGATTCGTGTGTTCACGCCGGATATCGTTCATTTTCTTGGTGAGGCTGCGTTCGTTCTCATTGACGATCATCTCGTATACCTTGCCAAAGGTTCGTTCCTCCTCCGGCACCTCAAATGCAACATAGAGTACAAGTGCTTTAAGCAGGTTTAGCTCTGCGTTGTACCAGAAGGCGTCGGTTTCTTCACCGCTGGTGCTTTTCAGCACGACATCGGCAAAGGTCTGGCCCATCAGCTCATCCTTGACTTCCTGGAGACAGTTCCAGGAATCACTGCATTCCGGATGTATGAGATTTAAGACCCGGACGGTATAGCCCTGGTCACGAAGATATTCGCTCATGGACTCATAAATTTCGGATTTTGGATCTGTGCAGATGACGCTGTCTCCTCGGGCAACTGCTTGGAGAATTGAATTTCTGCTCATGCTTCTGGATTTTCCTGTTCCAGACGCACCGAACACGGCAATATTGTGATTGAGCCGGGTTTTCTCCGGCAACGAGATGACGGAACCGTTTGGAAGTAGGCCGAGGATGTCTTCCTTAGTTTGCTTCGGACTGCCGACAAAGAAGCACCCGCTGGCTTCCTTTTCGTTCATGAATCCTGCGGTGCCGTAAGTTCCATCATGGGAAACGGTCAGATTGCGATCATCATCCGTGACGCCGCGTGTACCCCAACCGAGCCTTAATCCAAAGATGCAGATGAGGGCAACACCGACCACGGTGACGCCGATTGCACTCAAACCCTCCGGGAAAGTGGTCAGTGCCTTGCCGATTGCCAGAAGTTCCATGGATGGGAGACCCGGTGAGGTGCGGTAATCGTTGCCGGATGCTTTCCATACATTGATATTTATGATAAGTTGAGCGAGGATGCCGGCCACAAAAAGTAAGACCGGAATCAGGACTGCCAGAGACAGGATACCTGTGAGCTTTTTACGATTCATGCACCATCGCCTCCTGAATGGGCGCTACCTGGAGCATGGGCCCCACAATCTGCTGGATGGCTTTCACCTGATAATCGAAGCAGAGAATGCGGGGTTCCTGAGTAAATCCATACGGCGCAGCATTGATATTTTGCAACTGCATCAGATCACAGAGATAACCGAGAATAACGGGCTGGCCGGTGGCAGTATCCACAGCATCATAATCACGGGTCGGCCGTTTAGGATCTGCGAGGTCTTTCAGAATCGACTGGTTCAATCGAATCTGCTCATCACGGTGGACAATGAGGCGAAGAAGTTCATCGCCCTGTGTATTGTCTGTCACGAAATAGCAACCATCAAAAAACTGGGAGACACTGAAGTAGGTTCTGGCCATCTTGGTCTGCGGTTTGGATAGTTTGATTGCGACCAGCATGGTATGACCGATGAGCACCTGTGAGGTGACTTCGCAGGGAATGCGTCGAGCTGCCAGAAGTGAGTGTATGGATGTTACGCAGTTTTCCTCTGTGGCTTGGAGCCAGTACATCCGGGTCTTGCCGCTGCAATAGATGCAGTAGCAGTATCTGCCACGAATGATCATGCCGACAAGCCGCGAGGACTTGGCATCGGTGTCTGGAGCAAATTCCTGAATGGCCTCACGAATCTCTGGCATGGAATAGTAGTAGATTTGCTCGGGGTTATATGGAACCTGTCGGCCGTGCTTGTTTTTACTGAGTAGCGTGGGCTTCTCTGCCGGCAGAACAATTGCGCCGATTCTCTCTGCCATGACTGCAGCTGTCGCAAGTGCATGAAGCCTGAGAATTCGGTCAGGGCCGTAATTGTGAGAAAGCGAGACCTGACTGCGTCTTGCTGTTACCTCTGCGAATTTCTGTGGCGATTGCTCTGATAGATATTGAAGACCAGCTTGAGTAATCCGCAGCGACTTCAATACCCGATGTCTGTACTTCATCCGAAAGACTTCAAGATAACCACACCGAACTCCATCACACAACACATGACGATTCCAATCCCAGTGCCCACCGATGCGATCCACCAATGGCACAGGAAACTCAACATAGTAGCCGGCATACCACAAGATGCTTACGAGCCTGCTCTCAACAATCAATTTTCATCAGCTCCTTTCCAATATTCAGACTGCCCGGACTGCTTTGTCATTAAGCTGCGGACTGTCTGTGTTTTTAGACTGCTTTTCCCCAAGGCCCAGGATACCTCGGGAGATTTTGTTCCTTTTGAGATACATAAATCGATATCCCATGGGGTCATTCGAGAATGATACTTTTGGGATACATTTTTTCTCGCACAATTTTCACCATGTTTATGTATCCCTGAGACTGTCATTTTCAACCCATTCTTTCAGGCGGAACGGGGGCATCAGATAGAAGAAAGTGGCATCCCGATCGCCCATCTGCGTAGTCTGAAGAATCGTGCATAGGAGGCCTGTGTCATTGGTTAGAAACACCGACTCGATGACATCCAGATACCGCTTGGTTTCCACATTGTCGTAATCGTGGATGCGTTTTGCGCCCAACGCCTCGTCGTACTGATGCACAATGCAAATCGCGCAATCACGAAAACGCTCCATAGGATGCTGCCGCTGATACTGAATCAGTGCATTTCGCATCGGGCGAGTGAGAAAGGCTGCGTTATCTCGCGCTTTTCTGTGCGGAACAATTCCGGGCAAGGTGATCTTGATCCATGCGTTAGATTCCGTAATACTGATGCTGAGCGCATCGTTGGTGCCATCGTGATAGGACTGTCTCACCTCAGGTGCCACGCGACCAATCGCATTGCGAATATCGACCGTAGCAGTTTCCGCCTGACGATTGATGCTGTCCAGTGCTGAGTAGATGTTGTACTCCGGCTGCTCTTCCAGCTTGTTGGCCAGATTAAAAAGCTTTTGACTTACGGCATCAAAGTTGCTAGCGGATTCCCGCAGTTTAATAATTCCTTTCGGATTCATTTTCGTTACCTTCCAATCTCAAGAATGCTGCGAACGCCTGCGCCATCAACAATGACGCCATAATCGTTTTTGAGTCGAAACTCCAGGCCGGACAACTCATGCTCACTATCCACAATCAAAAACCGAATGGTGCGACCAGGTGTGAATTCCAGGCTTTCATTGACGGCGCTGGTGTTGTATACCACCGGAATCAGGTCGTAATCCCGTTCGTGGGCTGTAAACGTCATGATTGCTGGCGGATTACCTGCGCAGAAGTCCAGAATCTTATCCTTCATATGAATGAAAGCCCACATGGACATGACACTGGATTTCAGGTCAGTACGCTCCATTGCCAAGTGGTTCATAGCCACATAGACGGCATCCCTGGAGCGATAAATGACACCATCGCGTTGCATACGGTACAAGATTCTGCCGTAGTCCTGATCGGACAGATGCGAAAACAGTGCCCGAAGTTGCCGGTCTTCCACTGCCCCCATAATGGACAAAAGTTGCAGAATGGTGGCTGTTTCGCAGCCTTTGCTCTTTCTTGCAAAACTCATAATTTTTCCTCCTAATGTAGACTTACGGCTACTTTGAATGTAGGCGTTTGACCCAATTACATTCAAAGTAGCCGTAGTGTAATTTGTGGCTTCTTTAGTTCGACTTAAATCTACTTTGTAGTTCATTTTCCAACTGTTTGTCCTCTGCCAGACGACTGAGCTCATAGCGGTCAGTCGTGATCAGTTCCTTCTCCAAATTGGAAGCCTTGAACTCGACGGTGATATGGTTGCTGTTGGTGGAGATCAATCCATTTCCGCGTTCAAAGCGCGTAATTTGAGTGATTTCCGCATCGGTCAGCTTCAAGCTGTCCTGCACCAGCATGGCTTCCTCATCCTCCAGATTGAGAATAATCTTGGTCTTGGCATTGTTGATGATACCCTTGCCGTACTTCCCGCCTTCCAACGCAAAGAAGTCGGAAAGGTCCTGACTCGCCGCAATCGCCGCGCCGCCATACCCTCTGATAATTTTGAAGATTTCCAGGACGAATTCTGCAGCCATCGTATTGCTGGAAGCGCCGATGAGCTGCCACACCTCGTCAATGTAGATTGCTTTTTCTTTGGTGCGGTCTTCCTTGGCCTTATCCCAGACAAAATCCAGTGCCACAAACATGCCGACGGTCAGCAGATCGCCAGTCAGCTCTGAGATGTCCAACACTGTGTACGGATTGCTTAGATCCACATTGGTCTGTTGGTTGAAGGTCTTCGCCGACCCATGAACCAGGCGATTGAGAATATTCCCCATACGCCGTGTTTCCTGTGACTCCATCAGAATGTCATAGACATCTCCGAGCAAGGGCATTTCACGGTACTTTGTCTGGTCTGCAGGATTGAGCAGTGTTGCATTATCATGGGTGATTCCTTTTTTCGCATAGGTGCGTATCTGTAAGCAGTCAAGTAAAGTGCACACTTTTTCGCCAGCAAATGCACACTTTTTCAGCGCCAGTTTTTTAGCCGGTAATGGACTGGTGGTGAGCTAAACGGTAGCTGTTACCAGTCATGTTAATAATCTCGCAGTGGTGGATGAGGCGGTCGAGGATGGCCGTCGTAATGGTGGCGTCACCAAGGAAATCAGCCCACTCATCAAAACCCTTGTTGGAGGTAATAATCAGCGAGGTTTTCTCGGACATGGAAGATACAAAGCCAAAGAACAGATTCGCCTCTGCCGGAGTCAAGGGCATGAATCCCACTTCGTCCACCACAACGAGGGCGGCTTTCTGTAAATATTTCAAACGTCGCTTGCTTGCACCTGAGATTTCAGCAGTTTTTAGCACGGACATTAAGCCAGAAAGTGTTTCAAACGCAACGGCATATCCGAGATTGAGCCCTCGCACAGCCAGCGCCAATGCAAGATGCGTTTTGCCAACGCCGGGAGGCCCCAAGAAGCAGATGTTGTAAGCCTGCTCCACCCAAGTCATATCACTCAGTCGGAGCATTTGTTCCCGGGTAACGCTACGCTGGAAGCCGAAATCAAACGTTTCAATCGCCTTTTCAGCGGGGAGTGCGGCTCTCTTGCGGCGCAGCAAGGTTTGCTTCTCAATCCGGAGTCGTTGCTCTTCCATTAGGAACAGCTCCACGCTTTCCAACGGTGTCAGATTGTTTTTGCCGGCATATACGGCATCAAAAACAACTGGCTGGATACGGAGGTCAGACAGAAGGTTCAGCACTCGCTCCTGCGGTGTCAACATCATCTTACCCCCACTTTCGCATAGACATCCAGAGGCCGCTTTTGCGTGGTTACATGGTATTTTGCATCAGCTACAGGAATAATGGATGCAACGGGAGGAATCAACGGTGGAGCGTTCGGATTCTCCTTGGCTTTGTGGGTAAGATAGTCCTTTAAAATATTGGCGCTGTTGAGATTGCTGTACTGGCAGAAATCAACAGCCTCCAGCACTTCAGGAACGCCATGCTGGTCAATCATAGATTGTATGATGCGAAATTGGTCTCTGGAATACCTTGCTTTTTCCGTGCGTATGGCCTGTAAAAACTCTGCGGCTCTGTGCTCTAACCGAGCATCCAAATCATTCTGGAGCTTGTCCAAGGCAGTTGTGCGGTCTCTGGTGTGGTTTTTGCTTTGGATGAGCAGCCCTCTGCCGCTGGAGATGCGGTGCTCACAAATCGCCTCACCAAATATGGTCAGGATGTAAAGGATGCCTTCCTTCGTTTCAATCCGTACCTCCGGCTGCTTGTTGTAGGTACCCAAAGGAACGGAATAACGGTTGCTGTCGTAGATAATGGTGTTGTCCTTTCGGACGGTGCGGCAAACCACAGGAAGTACAGCTTCATCAAAACCAACCAGCGGCCGAAGATGCTCACATTCTTCCTTGAAAACCTCAGCGGGAATACGTTTTGTGGTTCCGTGCACCTTTGCATTGGCGGTACGAGACAGCCACTCCAAACAACTGCCGTTGAGAATCCCGTCATCCACATAAAGGCGATTGCTCAAGAAGTTGCCCTTGATATATTTTACCGTGTTCTCAATTTTCCCTTTGCTTTCGGGGTCTGCGCCACGGCACATGTAGATTGTCATTTTCGTCTCTTGCCGGAACTTTTCAAATTCATAGGTGTAGACAATATCTCCGGCATTTTCGCTGACGCATACAATGCTGTCCTGGTCAAAAACCATTTCACGCGGCATTCCACCGAAATATCTGAAACAGTTGTGGCAAATATTCACCAAGTCTGCTGCTGTGAAAGGTCGGCTTTGCATTTCGGCATACTTGTACCGGGATGCCGAGAGCAGAAATGCTGCTGCATAAACTCTGGTCTGTCCACCGTCAACATTCGGCATCAGGAGCTGTCCAAAGTCCACCTGCATCTGCTGCCCCATCGGGAGCTCGGGTACCGCTTCATAGTCTCTCGGAATAGGAACCTTCTTCAAGCCGTATTCCTCTCGGAGCCGCTTGACATACCGTGAAACGGTGCGTTCCCGGAAGTCTTCGTTATAATGCTCTTTTAGCCAGTCGCAGACCTGTGCGGAGGAAAGTGTTGGATAAGCCCTCAACCAATACAGAATCTGGTCGCGGTAATCATCCACGCTGCTCCCACGCTTCAGGGCCTGCTGCTGCGTTTCATACTCATCTGCCGTCATTGTCCAATACCTGTCCACTGTACGGCGATTGATTTGAAGCTGTGCCGCCACGGCAGCTCGCTTAAAGCCCATGTCTTTTAATTGTTGAATAGAATTGTACACACGATACCCCTTCATTTCTCGCCACCTCCGTTTCGGCTGGCTTCATTTTACCAACTCCTCGGAGGTTGTGCAGTCTTGGCGAAAAACTGTGCACTTTATGTGTCGAAAAACTGTGCAGTTCTATTGGCTGAAAAGTGTGTACTTTATCTTACCATTTACAGTATCAAGGCTTCGTCCAGAAGTTGCCGTTCCTCATGGCTCATATCTGGAATTAACAGGGAGAAGAAAATATGCAGTTGCTGGATCTTCTTGGCGAGGATGGAATTATCAATAATAACGCCGTCAATCAGTGCATTGGCGGATTGATCCACCTGACGAATCTCCATGATGTTGATGCATTGTTTAGATGCTGGGCTGATCTGAATGAACTGACCGCCGATATTATTGCAGGCGCGCAAGAACTCATGCCCTTTCAAAGGGGCTACGATGAATACCTGCGTGCCGCGCCTTCTCATGCGGAGTGCCATGAGCTGCATGGTAAAAGTCTTGCCTGCACCGGAAGTACCGAGGATGGCCATATTTGCATTCTTATAAACGCGGCTGTTGAAGATATCCACAATGACAAAGCTGTTGTTGTGCTTATTCACGCCCAGCAGGATGCCGTTTTCATCGGACATTTCGTAGCTGGTAAAGGGGTAACAGCTTGCCGCCGCAGAGGTCAGCATGTTGCGCTTACTCTTTTCAAACAGTCGCTTATCAAGCTTGCAGAACGGCAGCACAGACAGCATGGCATCTTCTTGCCGAAAGCGGCAGATACGGATATCCATATCCTGTGACACCATCAGGCGCGTAACTTCCGCAATTCGCCATTCCAGATTGGCAAGGCTGTCAGCGGTGATTGTGATGAGGATATTCGCATAGTAGAAGTCCTCATAATTGGCCAGGCCTTGCTTGAGAAAGTAACCTGCCCGGATGGCTCCTTCAAAATCATCGAAGTCAGAATTGGTATCCGAGGCATCCTTGATGCGGCTGCGGTTGATGCGGATTTGCTGGCCAAGTTTGTTCTGGATACGGTCTTTGGGCTCTCTCCGGAAGAAGAAGTCCACATCAATTCCTTCTCCTGCATTGACCAGCATGGAAGTCCAGCCAGCCATGACCTTCGAATTGAAACCATCTGACGGAACCATCAGATAGGCGTGATAGACACCGTCCATCAGGACATAGGTGCCATGCTTCAAGTCAATGGATTTGGGAGCCAGCACCATCGGTACAGTGATTTCTACCGGATGGTCTGCCGTGGCCTGCTCAATCTGAAGCTGCTTGATTCGATCTTCCAGCGGCAGCTCCTCACAGGTGTTCCGGTCGATGACGGAGTACAGCACCTCCAGTAGAAAGGCATTCTCGTCATCATGGGAGATGACCTCATTGTCGCAATGGAGGAAATACTGCTTTGCCGTCCGCGTTGCCGTTTCCAGCATAGAAACGATTTCGGGATAATCCGGTTTGCGGGTACCGTAGCCCTGCTCATACTCAAAGATGATCAGGAACCGACGCGTGATTGCCTCACGGCTGCCGATGGTCTGGATCAGGTGATAATAGTCCTTCTGAAGTAGACGACATTTTGCATTGGTCTCATGCTCCATGTCATGCTCCAGATTTCGCAGGTGCTTACTGATGTCCGCTTTTTTTGTCAGGACCTTAATTTGAATATTGATGGGACTGATTTTCATCCAGCTGGCAAATCCGGCGATGATATTTCGCTGTTCTCTGGGATTTCGGAGAAGGAAGTTGATGGGCTCCACTTCAAGGATTTTGATATACCGACCATCCTCCATGTGGATAATACCGTTCTGAATATTGCTGATGGGAATGGTGTCCTCCGTAGTGTTTTCTCGGTGGCCTTTCTTTTTAACGGAATGGCTATCAGAATTTTCATGCCCTCGAACCTTGATTTCAAAACGAATCAAAGGAACCTTTTTTGTTTCTGGTTTTGTCTTTGCTTCCGGCTGCTTGATTTTGATACCAAGTGCATTGGGCGGATTGTGGTCGAGTTCTGCTGCCTTGCTTGCTTTTTCTCTGCGTTTGTGCCGTCTGGTTGATTCCGGTAGGATTTCGTCAGAACGGAATAGAACTCGCCGGTTCATAAACCACTTGAACCAGTTGATTGCAAACTCGCTCAGGGAGTCGCCCTCAAACCCGACAACAGCAAAGATGCCAACGGGCAACGGCACAAGGCATAGCAAAATTACGCGCGTTGTTAGAGACAGTGGCAGTCGCCATAGTGGGATTGCCGTTAACAAAACGAGCACGCAAGCCTCAATGGCATTGCGTGCTCGAATCATACCGCCAAACAGCCGACCGGATGTGAGGAAGTTGGGTGGGATATAATAGACCTCCCGTTCTTCATTTGGTTTGTTCATGATTTGGCCTCTTTTCGTCAGTTGCCGATGATCCAGAACGGACCCCCGGCCCCGGCATGATTGCTTGCTTCGTTCAGAATAATGCTGAGATCCCACTCTTTTTCAGAGCGAGAGTAGCTAGCCGGGTCCGCTACAAGAATCTTTCCAGCGGCAGTCACACCGCGCAGCACGATGAAATGACCGCTGGATGTAAAGTGTCCCTTGGTCATGATTGCAACAACCAGTTTTCCGTCCGCCAGTGCATCTTCAATCCGCTGCGGTTCCGAGGCAGTGCAACCTTCCACATTCAGGTTCCAGGCTTCTGCAGCTCCGGGGATTAACGAATGATAGGATCCGCTTCCGCTGCACCAGTATCCATTCTGGTAGGCCCACTCAGACATCTGAATGGGATCGACCGTATCAGAAGTCAGGCTGGATACCACAATTGACATGGAGGTTGGTCCACATGCATAGCCGCCAATATTGTCAGTGCCGTAGGCTTCGTTCTTCCAGCGTTCATCCAACTGATTGTAGTAGACCACGCTGGTAGCACCGCCTGCACCGGGGAAAATGACGCCGTCATAAGAAAGACCCATTGCGGAGAATTCCGTATCGGTGAGGCTCTGGTAGATGCCATCGCCCAGCATGACAGAGAGGTTGGAGGCGTAGTAGTTGGACAGTTGCTTCTGGTCATCCGTCAGGCTGAAAATGTGGTCTGCAAAGTATCGCTCGCCATTGTAGGCGATCGTATAAACTCGGACAGTAATGGTGGTAGCTTCTTCGCCTTCACCCACGCTTCTCTGCTCATCCTTGTAGGTAAACGAGTACAAATGGGACTTGCCGCGCTTCATGACATCTTCCAGATCAGCTTTTGTAATAGTGGATGCGTCCGTGTCCTTATAGGCACAATACATGGAGATAATCATATTCGCATTGAATACCACATCCGAACCATATGGATTGTTGACTTCCTTCTCATCACAACCGGAGGAAGCGTAATTGGTATCAATACGCTCCAGTACATCCACAAGTCCTTCTGAAAGGACTGTGCTGATGGAGGTATTGATATCCATCATGTTTTGCACAAGCACATCGTTACTGGTAATGGCTGTGGAATCCACCGTATCATCTCCAAGCAATGAGCCGAAAATGATGGAGGGTAGCATGGCGATAAGCAATATGGGGATTGCCAGAACAGCAACTACAATCGCGATGATGTACTTCTTGCCCTCTACAGCTGCAGCAAGAGCTGCCCCGCGCATTCCGCCGGTGGCAGCTCCTTTTGCGATCTTTGAAATTGCTTTGCCGGTCTTGGCTCCGGCCTCGACAGTGCTGGCTGCCGAATTGTCTTGTTCGTATTGTTCTTTGCTCATTACACCTTATCCTTTCGCTTCGGTGCCTGCGGCATTTTTTGCACGATTTCCTCGTGATATTGTATTTTTCCGCTCTCTTCAAAAGGCGTCTTCTTTACCGTAGGCTGTGCGTACTGCTTGTACCAACTCTCGCCATCCGTGGTCTGAACCTTCTCATAGGTGTCCGAAGGCTCCATATATTGGCTGGCATGATACATGGTAAACTGCCGCGCATCACCGCCGCCAGCCGGCGTTTCATAGCCGGTAATCCGTCCACCGCCAATCTCCACATCCGTGAAAGTGGGAGGCTGTGCGGGGATTGAGTCTGCAGATGCAGGTTCTGCCGCACCACCGGATATGTAATCAGCATCGCCGCCCACAGAGCCGCCATCTTCTGTCACCACGGTATCACCGGGAGACATGGGAATAGACTCGCTGGGTGGTACCTGCCCGCCGCCCACAGAGGAAATCGGTGTTTCGGAGTCTTCAGGATCAGATTCTCCAACCACAAACGGAGATGTGCCAATGCCACCGCCCGGTACACCTGTTGGGCTTCCGACTCCGCTACTGCTGAAATTTGCGGCAGAACCGGGTACAGGGGATCGTCCGCTGACAGCACCTGCGACAGCGCTTCCAGCACCGAAACCGAGATAGCTGGTCAAGGCCGAGCTCGCTCGATCTCCGGTCATGGAACCAACCTTGGCGATATTACCGGTAGCAACTGCACCGACAACATCTGATGCAAAATTGCCCCCGGATTTAGCGGAGGCTGCGTATGCGGCCCCACCGATTACACTGCCAAGACCGCTTCCTCGGCCCGTTGCACTTGCTGCAGCGGCATTTCCGACAGCGCGCATAGCAATTCCAGCAAGACCCGAGCCACCGCCTGTAAACGCCTGTCCAGCCGCCTGCGTATTGTTTGTAACATTACTGTGCCCCCGGTTGAAGATGCCACCCAAGGCGCCTCCAGCAGCTCCAGCAGCCGTGCCGATTGCTCGACCAGCTACCATCAGCTCAGCCAGCATACTGCCACCGGTTCGTCCAACATTGACGCCGAGCCCGGCGAGAAAACTGTCAATCTTCTGGCTGATTTTGAGGAAGGCCACCGCACACAGCAGCCAGATAAAAATATTGCCTGCCACTTCCGTTTCGGAAGATGCGGCAATAGCACTCTGGACTTCTGACTCATCCAAAGCGAATGCTGTCGAAGACAGCAAGGTGATTGTTCCTGCAATGGTCAGAAGCAGGATTGTTTTTCGTTTCATTGGTGCCTCCTTAGACCGAAAGCGGGTTTGCGAGGAAGTTGCCGACCATGTTAACAAACAGTCTCAGGCACCAGGCATTCATCATCAGAAGGAACAACTGGCCTCCCAGCATTCTGCACCAGGATGAGAATATGTTGCCCGTGCTCTCCGATGCGCCCGTGGCGAAGGCCACAGGAGCCGTGTAGATCAGAACACCGACCATGATGTATCGCTCTGCCGCTTCCAGTAAGAGCTTAATGTAGTTCCATGCAATAATCAGCAGAATGATCAGGACGATTAAACTCACGGAGCCTGACGCAATACAGCCGATGATGACGGTAATCGCACTGCCAAACGACGCAAAGTCGATTGACGGCAGAGCCGCGTCAACAATCCAACTGTATGGTGTCCCAGCAATCCCGAGAATCAACGCCATAATCTCGTCTGAGAAAACTGCGAGGAACATGAAAATGACTGAGCGGAACACCAGCTTTGCGGGATCTTCCGCTTGTGTGCCCAGGCCCAGTCCAAAGTTTTTGAATAGCTGCCATACAAGGTTCAACAGAATAAATCCAACGGAGATTGCCACGAATACTTCGTACATTGTTTCCGCTGCTGGGAAGTAGCGCAGGAATGTGCTCATGTCACATCCCAGCGCTCCCAGAACCGATCCGGTAATGATGTCCAGAAGATTCATGATCTGTGTGGCCAGCCACTCAACAACATTGTCAAGTATGCCCACTGCTTTTTCCTCCTGACCTCAGTTACTTACATCCATCCAGTGTGAAAAAGTCATCGAGATCCTCGCCGTCCTCCGTGGGAATCGGAATGATGGATGCCGCCGCAAGGGTCATTGCAACACCGGCAACAGCTCCAATTACCAGACAAATAAGGTTCTTTTTCATAATCAGTTACTCCTTTCCAAGTTAGGGCGTATAGGTGCCACCGCTAAAGAACGGTGTGACATACGCCATGATGAATCCCAGCGAATTCAGAATCGCCCATGTGATGATAATTCTTTTGAGCCAGGCACGAGATTCGTCAACGGTCTTGCCGGACTTGGAGAAATTCATCAGCAGCAAAGCGACTGCGGAAGTCACAACTGCGGCGATTGTGGAAACGCCCAGAATTTGTGTGTAGACATCCGACATGATTTCGGACGCCTTGTCCCAAATTGTTCCGGCAGCAAATGCTCTGGACGCCATACAGGTCAGCATTGTCGGCGCTGCAAAAGCCATGTAGAGAACACGGCCCCTATCAACACGAGCAATGCGCTTGCGTGCCGTTTCCAGTACAGCACGGGGTTTGATGGTCATGTGTGGTTTCCCTCCTTTGAAAAGTCTGTGGAAATCAAAAAAGCGGCCGCCATCAAGGCGACCGCTTCGGTCATGTTTCATTTTCCACGATATCAGTTTACCACATGAAAAATACGGTTGCAATTTCGCGCCAGTACGGATTTTGTACGGATGTTGTTCAATTTTCGTTAGACGCATCAGCTTGTCCCAGAAAATGACTAATGATCTCCAGACAATCGCGTGTGGTATAACCCCACAGAATCCGATCCATTGCATTGATGGCTTTGTTGAGATGCGCGTGATATGTCACCGGTGACATTGGAAATCCCAGCCGGTCCAGTTCATCCAAGATAGCATCCCGGTTTTTCAGCTTCTTCGGGATGAAATAGGTCAAGTACAGAATCTGATACCAACGCTCGCCTTCGTCCGGATCACCTCGGATAGCATCAAGCGCGTGATCGATGATCCGGATCATGTTCTTGCTCCGAACGAGGCTGCGGGTGTAACTGGCAACCTTGGTGTTGCTTAGGTCGATGCCAGCCAGCTCGGCATTGATCTCCGTCATGGAAAATGGAGTGCCATGCTCCATCTCGACACGGAGGTTCAGGTCTTCTTCGGATATGCTGACTGAATACAGCACTCGCCGGTATTGCTTCAGCAGGTGCTTGGTGTTGTGGAAATGGTCTTCCGGCTTTCTGGCCTCCTTGCCTGACAGATGAGCAAGGCCTGCTTGCACACCGGATTCGATTTCCTGCTGTGATAGTGCTTTGTCGATTTCCAGTGGAAGTTTTCCACCGTCGTGTGGATAGTCTCGCATGGGCATCAGCTCCTTTCCCCCGGACTACGGATTTTTGGTTCGCCTTTGTAAGTGCCTTCTTCTACAGGAACCTTTCCCCAGTCTGTAGAGCTATAGAAGATTAATGGCGTGGGCCGAGCAAAAAAAGAAGATGTTCCGGTCTGGAACACCTGTATTCGCAAGGCTTTTCCGCCTTCCTTAACTTGCCGGCACGATGGGACGCGAAACTGGACTGTAATTTCAATTTTCGCAGCCTCTTCCATTTGGCCTGTTTGCTTTGCAATTCCGAGGATTTCTCCAATTCTCTTCAGACTCAGTTGTTCACAGTCTGCACCATACAGCATCTCACGGTATCGACAGATGGAAATGATGCTGCCGCGTGATGAGCTGAAGCTAAGGAGACTCTGATTTAATCATTGTTACCGCAGTCGCAGCCATTGCAATATACAATATGGTATAATAAAAGAAAAACAATGGCGGTGTGGAATATGAAACAGGAAACATTTACAGACATCGAATACAGCTTCCGGAAAAAGAAAACAAAGCGAGAAGAGTTTCTGGAAACCATGGATGAAATCATCCCGTGGGACGAGTGGGTCGAGGTAGTTGAGCCGTACTATCCTGCAGGAAAGCGTGGACGTCCGCCCATGGGGATCGAAAAGATGTTGCGGATGTACCTGCTTCAGATCTGGTTTAATCTGTCAGACCCGGCAACGGAAGATTCCATCTACGACAGCTATGCCATGCGTAGGTTTACCGGCATTGACTTCCTGAAAGAATCTGTACCAGACGAAACAACACTGTGCAAGTTCCGTCATCTGCTGGAAACCAACGGTTTGAACAAGCTGTTTTTTGAGGCAATCAACCGCGTTATGGTGCAGACTGGCCACATGATGAAGGGCGGTACGATTGTAGATGCAACCATCATCAATGCACCGAGTTCCACAAAGAATGCCGACAAAGCCCGTGATCCTGAGATGCACCAGACCAAAAAAGGCGATGAATGGCACTTTGGAATGAAGTGCCACATCGGTGTGGATGCCGGTAGCGGACTGGTTCACACGATTACTGTCACCGCAGCCAACGAGCACGACATCACGCAGGCTTCTGCATTGCTTAGGGACGATGATGAAGTAGTCTACGGCGACTCCGGGTATCTCGGTATTCAGAAACGCCCAGAGATTGTAGGTGACGAGCATTACTCAAAAATTGAATTCCGAATCAACCGACGCCCTGGGCGTCTGCCCCACGTTTCCGACAATGCAATTGACTGGGAACGTTATATTGAAAATCGAAAATCATCTGTTCGTTGCAAAGTGGAGCATGCATTCCGAATCATTAAATGCCAGTTCGGGTACAGGAAAACGGCATATCGCGGATTGAAGAAAAATGAAAACCGTCTGTATGCCATGTTCGCCTGTGCCAATCTGTACTCGCTTGCGATTGCCGGGCAAAGGCTCTCCACGATATGACAAGGGGAAAGTCTGCCCTTTTGGCAGAAAAGCAATAGAACTAAAGCTGAAATATGGCATCTGCAGCCGAAAAAGCGCTTTTGGAAAGCCGAAAGGCAAAGTATTGTGCAATATATACACTGAACCGCTAATTATTCAGAGGTTCCCTAATGCGCTCGATGACGCTGGCTTCCTCAAGTTTGAGAATGAATCTGCCGACGCGAGATTTGGACCAGCCCCAGCGCTTGGCAAGGTAGGCATACGACAAAAGCGGTTTCCCGCCCATATTGGCATAGTAAACCACCGGCATATAATCAGAACCCTCTACAGTCTGATCTTGGTGAATCGTGTGCAGCCAGAGGTCCATGATTGCATCCAACTCGCTCATCACGACTTTGCCTTCTTTACGCGTTGCCGCAATCAGCGACCTGCCGACTGGGAGGGGGAAAAAGAAGAATCCGGAGCCTTTGTAACTGTAATAGTTATAGTTCAGATGGACACAGTGGCGTTGCCAGTCTGCAATATGAAATCGAATCACTTCCGGGCCAATGACTTCGTAGGTCAGGAATCCATGCTCTTTCAAATAATCCATTATTTCGAGCGCATGGGCTTTCGACCTGGCCCGCAAAACTCTCGGCAGGGCTGACAGCTTGCAGATCCACTCGCCGGGGCTTTCCATGTACTGCGCATTTGCAATCGTCCGTGTGTTGGAACGGAAGTTAGCATAGGAGTACAGGGCCATTAGGCTGAACAGATGCAGATTGCCATCGTTTTTGAAATCCTTGTGATCATTGAAATAACGGAACCAATGCTTATCCACACGCACCCTCGGAAATCGGACCAGCTGCATGTGTTGGGTACAGCTCATCTCGTACACCTCCTTTGCGTGATTTTTTATAAGGGTCACCTCAAGTCGCTGGTCAGGCGATCGCTGGCATCTCAGCCAATCCCATTCTCGTGGGCATCCTCCTTTGGGGTGTATCATTATTTCCCCGTACCATCATCGCTTGACTCCGCTTAACCATCGCGGAATCTTTCACCTGCCTAAGGTGGCTCGGTACGGTAAAGTTCTTGAGGTGTATGAAGTTTTCAAGGTGCAATTTGCTATGGAATGTGTGAGAGGTTTCCGGTTGGCTTTTCACGAAACAAATCATCCTCTCGTAATAAATGTAGAAAAACACCCCCCTTTGTACGGTGTCTCTCCTAAAAAAATTTTCGGGCAGAGATATCACCTCTGCCCGAAACACTATTGTTATCGTTTATTAAAAAACCGGAGCACCACACGGATGCTCCGGCTTGGATCATATGTTCAGTTGTTGGCTGGCAGGCTTCTAAGATATTCAGAAACACTCAGATACTTTATTCCGTCTGAATTCTCCATTGAGGAGCCTCGGTAGATAAGATATTTTCCAGTGATCTTTCCGAAACGACGCTCTGTCGCTGTGCATTTTTCCTCATCTAAGAGATGCCGACACTGCTCTGGAACAGCAAGCTCACTGTGTTTAATTTCGTAAATGCGGCAGGTGTTCTCAACTGAGTCATACACAACCATATCAAATTCACCAGCATCAAACTGGAGCTTAAATACACGATATCGAGCAGGGAGTGCCTTGGAGGTCTCAAGCAGAATGATCTCCTCCATCATTCTCCCTCGTACTTCTTCAAGAATACGCTCTGCCACGGCATTCTTCTCAATCTCGCTGAGCGAGAAGAATGCGTCATCCTTCATCAGATAGTACACTAACGCCTGTGCCTGACAGTAACGCATACCCGGTTGCGTGAAGACGATATGCTCCACGGGCTCGGTTCCTTTCACCACGGTCTCAATAGGGCAATCCGCAATCAGGTCAAGAGCTAGTAGGTATTCCTTTATCTCGGCAACATGAGCCGTTGTAATACCGATCTGCTGTTCTTCCTTGTTTCGGATTTCCAACAGCTTCATAAGATTTTGCGTAACAGAGGTCAAGTCAAGTCGATCAAGGACATCTGTGCGTTTCTCCGCATCTCGATCACGGCGAAGGTTCCGTGCGGTAAGTCGCAGATCATGTGAAACAAAATCCTTCGTAAGCACAGAAAGTACGAAGCTATGGTTCATGTCTTCAATAATGCGGTTGATTGCACCTGTCAACTCACCATTTTCATAGAGAGTACGCAGATGTCGAAAGTGACCGCCATCCTCGCAACAGGCAAGGCTGTGCTGGATATTTTTGCAGATTGCACTGTCGATATAGCGTCTTGCCGATTCATCATCCCGAAACGAGGCCGCCTCAGTGTTGAGCTCAGGATCATCAAAGCTGAGTTCACCGGCCCGAAGTGTACCTCCATAGCGAATATACTCGTCGATGTCATTGATGCCAAGAAGCCTGCTATGCTCGCGGAATGGGATAAAGGTCGTGTGAACCATCACTGCACGGTCATATAGCTCCTGATGCAAAGCAAACCAGAAGCCGAGAGAATCCGTACCCGATAGGACAATCTTCATACCCTGTGCAGCATAGATGTCTGAGAAGATCGCAGCCGAGTCAATAAAGTCACTCATAAGCGTGACTTCATCAATGAAAACATAGCGATATCTAAGCTCAGACAGCCTCTTCAAATCACGGTTCATAGATGCCATAGTATCTGAAGTCGTTGCTTTGATATAGACTGCCTTAGCAATCTGGTCGGCAGACATTTCACCGACCGCTTGCCGCAGCATTGTTGTCTTACCGGTTCGGCGAAGGCCAAATACCAGGCAGACACGGTCAGTCATATTGCCGTAGAGATAGCCCGTTAATTGCGTGTAACATTCACGCTTGCCCCAAGCCATCACGCCTTTCGACAAGGCCACCAGTGCATCCCCTGAGACCACATTGGTCTCAAAGCTCTGCTTCTTTGTGCGAGAGGTTCCCTTGCCGAGTTCCTTAAGCCTTGCCTGAAGTTTTCGGCGTTCTTCAATCTGCGGTCGAAGCGCTTCGCAGGCTTCATCGCTGAGATACTTGCTTTTCAGCTTTCCATCTTCCGTCCATTGATGATAGTATTTCAGCTTTCCCCGTATCATTTTTTTCGAGATATACCCAATGGGCAGTGCGGCGATCTGCTCTTCCAATGATGCAATTTCGTCAAGCACGCGCTTTTCCGGTTCTTTCAAATGAAGCACCTCCGTTTCGTCATGTATAGCGTAACCTATGATAACCTAAAAGTCAATAGGTTATCGCTAAATCAGGTTACTTCAAGAGCGCAATGGGGGAGCCAAATTGCGCTCTTGCGCCCGCAAAGCATTGGAAACACTAGGAAATACGAGTTGACCCGATGCGATTTTCGGCGCTAATAGCCGGTTTTTACTGCAAAAGTGTACAGTAAGAGCGCAAATTGAAACTCATTTTGCGCTCTTGAATCTGAAATCAGTCATCTTATATGATATGTCCTTCTAACTTCAAATAACCATGCATTGCGTCGATGGCAGGGCAAAACAAACACGCCTCCCTGCCAATTGGTTGAGAGGCGTGTCCGTCTTAATCTTTGGAGTATGTCTTTGGGGCTCTCTTTTTCATCAGCAGTCCAATATCCTGCAGCTTACGTCCCAACTCATCATCCTTTGCGACCAGAAGCAAATCTTTGTCCATCCCGTTCAGCGCATGAAGCGCGGCAGCGTAGGAACCGATGGACACGGTAGATGCGCCTTTCTCGATTGCAGTAAGTGTCTGGCGACTGATCCCAGCTCGTTCTGCGACAAGCGCCGAGGGCAGCTTGCGACGCAGTCGTGCAAGCTTGATCTGCTCTCCCATCTGCTGCAAAAAATCTCGAGTCTGGGGCATTATGACCGCCGCTTTCTTTCCCATGCCTTCACCACCTGTAATATAATTGCCATTATAATACGCATAATTTTTGTTAATGTCAATTATATTATTAGTTATTAGAAAATCATCACGCAGAGAGAGTGAGATCAAAGAAGGTCTCTCGACCGAATCAGAGCATCCTTAGTTGCGTTCATCACCCTCAGCAGCACCTGTTTCTCGTATTCGCTCAGACCTTCGGCTACGCCTTCAAAAGCGGGTGATGGTTTTGCACGAATGAGATCACAGTCATCGTAGAACAGATCGTTCACGGTCAATCCAACTGCCGTTGCCATTTGAAGATATGTACTGACACTCCCACAATCACGCCCCGTTTCAATGTGACTCCAATACTGTGGCGACAGCTCCGTTCGATCCGCTGCTGCTTCCTGCGTAAGGCCAAGCCCTTTCCGTGCCTGCTGGATTCTGACTCCGACCTTCTTGATGTCTACTGAAAAATTTTTACTCATGACTATTGCTCCTATCATAATTTCGTAGTACAGCTATTTTTCAAGCTGCCCGGATATATGATAGGATTTGAGTACTATCAGAAGATATAGAGCGGTAATAGTGTGCTCCGCTGCGAAAATGCGCAGAATGTTTCGGGTACTGATTTCCACAGTCACTCAAGGAGATAGGAGATGAACGCTTATGACGAAAACACCGAGTTCTCGCACCTATGCGTTCTACTCGTCTGTCGAACAAAAATCTGTCGACTGGCTTTGGTATCCGTACATTCCATATGGCAAGTTGACGCTCCTGCAAGGAGACCCCGGAGAGGGGAAATCCACCGTAATGCTGAATATAGCAGCGGCGGTAACGCAAGGACAGCCAATGCCGGATGGATTTGAAGTGGATGCACCGCACGGCGTTATCTACCAATGTCCGGAGGACGATGTTGCGGATACCATCAAGCCGCGCCTTATTGCAGCAGGAGCAGATTGCAACAAAGTTGCATACATCATTGATGACAACGGTTCTCTGAATCTGGAGGACAATCGTATCGATGAAACTATTATGCGAACAAAGTCGCGGCTCCTCATACTCGATCCGATTCAATCATTCCTTGTTCAAGATGGCGATATGCAAAGCGCCAGCCGCATGCGAAATATACTCGGCAAGCTCTCCCTCATTGCTGCAAAACGAAACTGCGCAATTGTCCTTGTGGGCCACATGAACAAGGCACAGGGCGGAAAGAACTTGTATCGTGGTCTTGGCAGTATTGATATCGCTGCAATTTCAAGAAGCGTTCTCATGGTAATGCGGGATGAATATAATCCGCAAATCAGATATATGGCACCAATCAAGTCAAGCCTTGCACCGGAAGGGCCACCGATAGGCTTTTCCTTTGATAAAGACATCGGCTTTCAGTGGATCGGCCCTTGTGATGTTAATATCCGCAATATAGATGTGGAAAGCGATGGAGATGAGCACAAGAGCGATATTGCGACGCAAAAACTCATGGAACTGCTGAATGATGGAGAGATGCCAAGTGCCACCGTGTTTTACCAAATGAATCAAATTGGTGTTTCACGGAGAACGGTTCAGACCGTCAAAAAGGCCCTTGGCATCGTGTCATACAAAAAGGAAAGCGCTTGGTATTGGAGGCTTCCAGAGGTGAGCGAATGAACAAAGTAAACGCTCCCTGCAAAATCAAGATCGCAGGGTATGTAAAGCTCGCAAAGCTGTGGGAGCGCAGCCGAGATGATGCGATAGCCTATCACAGAACTTATTATGAGGACAAGTTTGCAGGATCTGCGCAGTTTGAACTTGTGGATGTCTATATTGATATTACAGGGCAAAAGGAGATCTGCCACCGACCAGAAATGCTCCGGCTCATCCGCGACTGCTCGTGTGGGAAGGTTGAATGCATTGCCACACAGACCATAGGGTATTTGGCGGCAAATGTCGGCGAGTTCAGCTTCCTGATAAAGAAGCTATTCGACATGAGTCCCAGCATCGAAATCATTACCGAGGATGAAGCGTATAACATCAACACACTCGCAGATAAAGACAATCAGCGGGAAGCCCTGTATAAAATGGCAAGCGAGTTCGTTGCATTTGATCCGAAAGCCTATCAGCATTGGAAAGACAAAGTCGCAAAGGGAATGAGCAAAATAGCAATTGAGTAGATAAGGAGTTGAGTGCCTCATGGATGAAACCAAAGAAAAGCAGCCTTCGGAGCCTGTCATGGGAACTGAGGCTACCCTTGACACACATTTCGAAGAAAGTGCCAGTTTGCATGAGCGTCCTTGGCTACCGCAGGATGCAGATAAGGAAAGCCTCAGATACGCAATTCGACAGCGTGTGCGGAATACAACTGCTGCCCCAAACGCTGTAATTACATACCCCGACCCCACCCCGACCATTCGCGATGCTGGGGATAAGAAAGTTGCAGTATATGCTCGTGTCAGCACAAAGAGTACCGAGCAGGTATCCTCCATAGAGAACCAAACGAAATACTACACTGAAAAAGTCGAGCAGACGCCAAACTGGGAGCTTCAGGAGATCTATAGCGACGAGGGAAAATCCGGAACTTCCATGAAAAAACGCACCGAATTCAAGCGTATGCTTAAGGATGCCGCAGACAAGAAGATGGATATCATCCTCTGTGCAAGTGTGTCTCGTTTCGCTCGAAATGTAGCTATCTGTACGGAACAACTTCGCTTGCTGCGTACACAAAATCCATCACACCCAGTTGGCGTATACTTTGAAACCGAAAACATCTATACGCTTGACCCGTCCAGCAATCAAGCGCTTACTATCCACGGCATGATGGCAGAATGGGAGTCGGCGCAAAAGAGCAGTCGTATGATTTTGTCCTACGACCAGCGCATCTTCATGGGACAGTATCCGCTTTCGGATTTGCTCGGTTATCGTCATACGACGGATGGCCATTTGATTATTCAAGAAGACGAGGCAATTACAGTTCGGTTCGTTTTCCTCGCATATATATGCGGGTATTCGCTGAGCAGAATTGCAGAGATCCTGACCGAGAAGGGCCGCAAGACGCTGAAAGGCCGCACTGAATGGGATGCGGCTATGGTCAAAGCTATTATGGAGAATGAGCGGCGCTGGGGCGACTTGGATGTTCGCAAGCGGATTGTAATTGACTATGTTGCCGGTAAAACCATCAAGAACGAAAAGACCCGTGTTAAGGCTTTTATCCCCGGTCATCACGAAGGCATCGTTACGCCGGAGATTGCGAAGGCCGCTCACTGTATCTTTGCAAGCACACATGGTTCTCTCGGAATGTGTGAGCTTCATGTCATTGAGAATGGCAGCCTTAAGGGATTTGTCAGCGTTTCTCCTACATGGGGAGGTATGAACGCAGATGCGATCAAGCAGATCAGCCGTAGCGCCTACACGGATGACGAATTCGCTGATCTCGAACGCGAGTCGAAGATTTTGACTGGCGAGGAGCATAGCAATGTCCTGTCCCTGCAGTTTACCGGATATGAAGTACCGCACGGCGTGTACTTCATGAACCGTAATACTTCGGCCATGACACTTGCACCCAATCGCATTCACTTTAATAAAGCCAGCCATGTAAATCTCGGGGCCGGTCAAACTGTGGAAATTCTGTATCATCCATTTCTGCAGGCGCTTGTTGTTCGCGCTTGTGAATCTGATTCTCCGAATGCGTTTCGATGGGAAACCGAAACCGGAGATATCATTGCAAGCGTTGCGGCACGAGTGTTTTGCGGTGCGATCTACGAGGAGACGCACTGGATGACGGAATACAAGTTTCGATTTCGTGGGACTACAAGAATCCGCGGCAATGCAAGAATGACAATGTTCTTCTTAGATGAACCGCAAATTCTTGTGGGCAAGAATCGAGTCGAAAAGAAAGAAACGCAGCCACCTGTTCAGTTTATTCCGTATAAGCGCACTCCGGACAACAAAAGTCAGATGCTCACTGAGGATGAGGTCTCGCTCGCATATCCGCGTGAGTGGAACAACAACGCTTTTGGCACAAGTTATTCAAGGCGGAAGATGCGAGACCGCATCATCGATGCGTTGACCGAAGAAGACATTTCCATTCATGGGACAGCAGCCTTAAATCCAATGATTGGATCGGTGCCTTCAAAAAAGGAATTGTGTGAAGAAGTAGATCGGTTGCTCATGTCAATGTAACAGGCTCATAGAAGGAGGCCACTATGGATAATGAATGGACAAGTCCCATTTCTTCAAAGCCAGAGGAACAGGATCAAGGCTATTCTGCAAAGGAGCAGGAACTGATTTATCAGCTTGTTCAGGCCCGCAGAGAGCATAAAGAGGAATTGCCTTACGAAAACCTGGACGGCTACGAATTGCCGCCACGCACGCAGTTCTCTATGCTCAAAAAACCTGCTGTTAGTATCAAGTATGGAAAATTCACCTGCAATATGGCGAGCATCCGATTGTTCGAGGGAATTCGCTTCATATTGCCAATTGTAAACCGTGAAAAGAAACGGCTCGCCATCGTTACCTGTGCAGAGGAAGAAAGTGCATCTGTTGAATGGGCTCGACCACACAAGGAAACCTGGACAAATAAAGAGATCACTTCTTTTGAGTTTGTAAAGAAAATTTTCGATCTAATGGGCTGGGATGACAAATGCAGGTATAAGGCCCTCGGGCGTATCGCGGCCTCACCGAGAGGCTTGATTCTCATCTTTGACCTTGAAGAATCTATTATGTTCACGCCGAATCCAGTAGAGTATGTTGATAAAAAGACTGGTGAGATTAAAAAGCGTCAGGTCAAATATTATCCGGATGAATACAAGGACTGCATCGGCAAATCCTACAACGACTATGCCGCAACGCAGCAGTTGAATATGTTTGAGGCATTTGATGGCTATGCCGCAGAAACTGCATCCGGAGAAGCGTCAGTAATAAGTCTTGGCGGCTCTTTTCCAACAGCCCAGCCAGTAACTGCACCGACGAACGATAGTGGTGAACATTATGAACAATGAGCAACTTGCACCTCAGAAATCATTGGGCAAAATCGATATTTCCATACAAGGGCGCTGGAATGTGATTCACATCAGTAAAGGCTTAATCCGCGCACTCGGGATACCATCTCATATTTGCCTGCGTGTGAACGAGGAAAACACCTCTGTGGCGGTATGCCCGTGTGATGCATCAGAAGTGCTGTCATTTAAGACACCAGAAGGACTGTTTTGCGGGAAGGCGGTGAAGTTCAGGATAAGCAGTCAGGAGTTTGTCAGAGGGATTCTCCAAGCAAACGGGCTGGATAACGAGAAAACATATACCTTGCGAGGTGTGTACTCGGAGCAACTCAACGCCGTTGTGTGTAATTTTGACAAAAGCAATTATTCGGTATAGGAGAAAACAAATGGATGAATTATCAAATGCCGAGTTGGCCACTCGACTGCGTGAGAATGCGGAGTGGTGCGATGCCAACGAGTGGGAGATACCCATCTGTATGGGCGATAACCAACGAGAGGCGGCAAAGCGCTTAGATGAGATGAGCGTAAATGATGCGAAACTCAAAATATACAATGAGCTGGCCACCTATGAATCACGGAACAAATCACCGCGCTGAGAAAGCTCATTGCTATTCGGAACAAACAAGTTAGGGTATCTTGAGTAGCTCCTATCTGATATGCAAAGGTTGGAAAAGCGGTTGCTCCTTCTTATGTTCCTTCGTATGTATATTGCGAAGAACATCAAAGGAGGAGTTTCTATGCCACGCAAAAAGAAGCCAAAATACGAATACATCGAAAGCAGAGGCCTTTATCGCAAGCGCGTCAAAGGAATCGACGGAGGGTTTGTAGCAATCTACGGGAAGACACCAGATGAATTGGAAGACAAGCTATTTGAATTTAGCGATGCCCTGCGCACCGGCCTTGATTTGAAAGCTAACCCATATTTCACTGATTATGCCCAGCACTGGATTGATGTTCACAAGCAGTTTCTGTCACACGGAGCATATGTGGATTATCAGAGTATCATCAACTGCCACATCAAACCGCCTATGGAAGGCAAACGCATTCGTGATATTGAGCCCGAAGACATTAAAAAAGCAATGGGTTTGATCTCTGATAAGAGCAGAAGTGTTTATGATAAGACCTATATGCTATTTAAGCAGATTTTCACGGATGCACAGGCGAACCACAAAATCACAGACAATCCATGCCCGCAAATGCATGCGGGCGGCAAAGATCCGAAAATACGGGAAGCGCTAACAGATGATCAAGTGATCACGCTGTTGGATGCAATTAAGGATACCCCCGCATATCTCTTCTGCATGATCGGTATTTATTCTGGTTTGAGAAGAGAGGAAATTATGGGGCTTCAGTGGGATTGCGTCCATTTGGACGATACGCCTCGAATCGATGTCAGGCGTGCAGTGAGGTTTGTACACAACAGGCCTGAATTGTCGGAAAAGTTAAAAACCAAAGCTTCCAGACGAACGGTTCCGATTCCCCAGCCTCTTGCAGATTGTCTGAAGCTTGAAAAAGAAAAGTCCATCTCCGACTTTGTTGTTGCAAACAACGATGGTGGACCTCGTTCGGGAACTCAATACAGGAGACTTTGGAGTTATGTTGTCTGCCGTTCCACAAAGGAACGCGTGTATTACCGCTATAAAGACGGCGTAAAAACTGCACATGTGGTAAAGCCTGTCCTCGGTGAAAAGTGCAAACATAATTCCAACTACTACTTGATTGATTTTGAAGTGACACCACATATGCTCCGACACACCTATATCACGAACCTTTTGCTTGCAGGTGTAGATGTGAAAACCGTTCAATACATTGCTGGGCACGAGCGAGCAAAGATTACTCTTGATATTTATGCCCACCTCACCTATAATCGTCCACAGGAGATTTCAGAGAAAATTGATATTGCTTTTGGGCGCATGTCTTTTGCTAATTCCAAGTCGCCACTCTCGGCCGAAGAATCACATAATTTGCAGAAAAACGGGTCGGTACTGTCTAGTGAGGGTTCTTAATAAGGTACATTTGAGGTTACAACTGAGGTTATTTGAATTTTTGAAATCCGCAAACCATTGCGGCTCAATGGATAGACCATGTCAGAGCATCTGAAGTACGGCCTCAAAGCCGCCCGTCGCGCACCGCAGTTCAGCAAGAGATAATCAGAGCTGTTTTTACAACAATATATGCTCAAAAACCCCGAAAAACAAGCGCTTTTCGGGGTTTTCCTTATGATTTGCTTTGTTGCCGTTTGGCCGCTTTTGTCCTGATTTGATGCCTTTTGACCCTGTTTTTTTGAGTTAAAAATGGGGCAACCGGGCTTTTTCGAGGCGTTTTGAGTTAAAAAATGGGGCAACTTTTGCCCTCTGGGGGCCTCAAAATATGCTCTATAAGCCTCCCCTTTCGACCTCCGATTTGCCTCGTGATCCGTTTGTGCGACCTGTTATTATTTGTCCGAATCTGACCTAATAGAATATAGTTTACTGTACATAGCGCGTCTATCACGCCCATTCGCTGGGCCGGTAGACGCGCTTTTTTTATTTCCCGAACTCAATGGACTGGAGGTGTTTATTTGAAGCTATACGGAAAGAGCTGGGACTATAACGTCTGCGACTGCCGATATTGCCTTTACTGGAAAGGGCTGCGGAAGGGCTGCACTTATGAGGACGGCTGCTGCTGTGACGTACCGCAGACGCCTCCGTTATCAAAGGGCGCAACTCCGCCTCCCCATAAAGAGCCTGCCGCCGTCTCCGAGTGTGTCGGCTGTCCCTACGGTCGGGATTCTCCATGCATCGGCTGGTGTACGCTCAAGATATTCAAAGAGATGGGACGGTGGCTAAGGTGACGCTGGACTATTTCTACGGAGACCAGGCGGAGCAGTTTTCGTTTTACCGCATCCCCAAGGTGCTGTTCACGGATTCCCTTGCAGGGCGACGACTTCGACGCCATCCGTACCGAGTACACCGGTATGCTGCAAAATCAGCTTGCCAGAGGCAATAACGGTCTTATCAAGACAAAGTTCCTCACCTTCGGTATCGAAGCAGAATCCTTGAAAGCGGCCAAGCCCCGATTGGAGCGTGTGGAGACGGATATCCTCAATAACTTCAAACGTCTCGGTGTGTCTGCGGATAGACGCGCCGCTTGTGAGCGCGTATGCGCCGGTCAGGCAGTGGACGGTCGTGTTGGCTGTCAGGTAGAGATTATCCGCCGCTCCGCCGCTGCCGGAGGCCGCGTCGCCGGTCGTGCTCGCGACGGCGCTTGCGCCGTGCGCGTTGCCCGAAACGACCATCGTGCCGCCCATATGGATGCCGTCTGCGTTGCTGTAAATACCGCCGCCGTAGGTCGTCGCGGTGTTGCCCCGAATGGTGCAGTTGGCAATGCCGATGGATTCGTCCATAAAAATGCCGCCGCCGTTGACGGCTGAGTTTCCGACGATACTCCCGCCTGAAGCTTCGAATCCGCTGATGGTTGCACCGCCGAGATAGAGACCGCCGCCGTTGCCGGCGGCAACATTGCCGCTGATTTTACCGCCGTACATTCCGATAAAAATGCCGCTTCCGGTAGAATTGATTCCACCGCCGTTGATGGCGGTCTTGTTGCCGGAGATGCAGCCGCCCTTTATGATAAAGTAGATCAAATTGCCCACCATAGCGATGCCGCCGCCGCTGCCGCTGTTGTATCCGCCGGTGATGCAGCCGGTCGTGCCGTCGCCTTTGCCGCTGGCGCTTTCGCCGGCGCTGTCGATCAGTGTAAAGTCTGTGGTACTGCCGCTGGTGGCGCTGTCGCTGTCGATGCGGATGACCTCGCCGCTCGTCTGTGCGGCGGTCAGGCCGCGATTGATCGTTTTACCGTTGAGGTCGAGCGTGATGGTTTTCCCTTTTGGTACAAGAATAAAGCCCGTGCTGCTCGTGTAGCCGTTTCCAAAACCGATGCCCTTGCCGAAGCTGCCGTCCGTCGCCGTCCAGTTGGCGAGGAGCTTGACCGTGGTGTCGGCGGTGTTGCCCGTGCCAACCGCTTCGTTCCAGCCCTCGGCGAAGCTCGTGTAATACGTGAAAGTGCTGCCGTCATGCGCCACGGCGATGACCGGATCGACCAGCCGGAAGCGCACGGCGGAGCCGGCGGTGGTATAGGTGCCGCCGTCGCAGGAGATGAACTTGTTGCTGATCGCGGTCGTGGCGTCCGAATTCGCCGCCGCTGTGCCGCCCATGGCGGTGACGGTCACGGTATCCGCAGCGCTTGTGCCAAGCTGAAAATCGACGGCGGTCTTGGAGGCCAAATATGTGCCAATGCCGTAGCCGTCGCCCGCGGCGACGATATTTGCGTCGCCCGAAAATATCGTTGTACCGTAGGAACAAGCGCCCACGCTGACGCTGTCTGTGCCGGAGGCATGACCGCCCACGGCAACAAGCTGTCCGCTGCTCACAGAGATTCCGGCACCTGCTTCAGCGCCGGCGCTAAGGCTGTCCTTGCCTGCTGCGGCTCCGCCAACAGCAGTAACATCGCCGCCGGTAATAGTTAAATTATTTGCTTCCAGCCCGCAGCTGAAGGGTGCAGTACTTTCGCCGGCATCTCCGCCAAGAGCGATGACCTTTCCGCCGCTGACGTTAAAACCTCCTGTTCCGCTCCCAGTAGGAAATCGAATGCCGCAGCTGCTGCCGCTGACCTGTCTGCCGAGGGCGATAAGCGTTCCGTCGCCGCTGAGCGAAAACCCCTCCGTACCCGTCTCTTCAACCTCAATGCCGCAGCTGTCGCCGCTTTCTGACGTACCGCCGCAGACGACGTTCACGCCCTCATAGACGATGCTGATGTTTCCCCCTCCCAGAATTCCGAAGGAGCCTTTATTCGATGCAGTTTCATTCGTACCGACGATGACCATGTTTTTGAGGGTGAGGGTAGAGCCGGCTTCAGCATAATCCCACTTCCAGCCGCTGCTGTTTGTACTGTTCGACCATCCGCTGCTTGTTTTGTTATTGCTCAAGTCCAGCGTAGAGGTGAGAATGTTATCGCTCGAGTATGTCGTGCCGCTGCCGTACACGGCGAATTTGTCGGAATAAGACCCGGTGCGTGAAACGACACCTGTCATTGTCGGAGCCTTCGACAGAGCGCTGCTCGTCGTTGCCGTGCCGCTGCTCGCCGAGAGCAGGCCGCCGGACATTGTGAATGTGCCGCCGGCATACATGCCGCAGCTGCTGCCGGCGGCGCATTTGCCGCCCTGCGCGGTGACAACGCCGCCGGAAATGGTCGCAGTTCCGGCAGGCGCGCTGATACCGCTGTATATACCGGCGCTGATACCGTTTGCCGCGTACCCGCCCACGGCTGTCAGCTCACCGGAAAGCGTTACGGCGTTGCTGTAAACGCCGCAGCTCCAGCCAAGGATGGTTTCACTCGTCGCATCTCCTCCCAGAGCGGTCACATCGGCGGTTTCGGATACGTCCAACGTATAGCCGCACTGAATTCCCCCGCTATAAAGGCCGCTTCCGCCGACGGCGTTTACCTTGCCGGAGGAAATTGTTAAAGTGCTTGCCATGATTCCGTCGCTGACATTGCTGACAGCCTTGCCGCCGACGGCGGACAGCGAGCCGGTGCCCGTGGCGTCCTCGTCCTCAATCGTCAGCGCGCCCTTGCAGTAAATGCCGTAGCTGCCTTTACTGTCATCGCTTACGGTCCCGCCGGCAGCGGTGCTGTCGCCGATGAGCTTGATGGTGGTATTGTCGGGCAGGTACGCGCCGTAGCTGTGGCCGTCAGTATTGACCGTGCCCTTGAGATAGGCGTCGGTGAGGGTCAGTGTGCCTGCGCCGCTTGTATACGTCCACGTCCAGCCGTCGCCGCTGGCGGAGGCACTCGGTTCGGTGGCTGTGTTGCCTATGCTTGTCTCACCGACCGTGTAATAAGTCATAGTGGTCGCCGCCGCGGGCAAACTCAGCGTCGGCAGCAGGCTCAGCACCATGCACACCGTCAAAACCAGACTCAAAATTTTCTTTTTCATACCGCTTCGCTCTCCTTTTTTCTGTTTGCCGGGTTCCGGCAGATGCTCTCGCTCTTGTGGGTTTCCAAATTCTCGCGGAAATCCGCCCATTTGCAGAACCAGCACTCCCGCGTCGCCGTGATGGCGGGCGCCTCGCCGGGCTGCCAGTATGGGCAGGCGTCCCCCTCGCCGACGACGGGCTGGCCGTCCGGCGCATAACGTTTCTCCAAACCGACCGCCTCCTTTGCTTTTTCTCTGCCTGTAACATAGCAGGTTTTGAAAAAAAGTGGCGGTCAAACCGGTGAAACGCACTTTTTTGCCGGTGAAATGTACTTTGCAGGGGCTTCAAGCCGTTGTATAATGGAAAAAGGAAATCCGAAGGAGGGCGGAGAAATGCTCAGGCTTGCCATCTGCGACGACGAGGCCCGGTGCCGCGAGCGCATCGCGTCACTCATCGCGGAATACGGGCGCGCGCGCGGCTGCGCCCTCAGCGCCGAGAGCTTTTCCGGCGCCGCGCAGCTCCTCGACAGCGGCGGGCGCTTCGACATCTACCTGCTCGACATCCTCATGCCGGGGCTCAGCGGCATGGATCTCGCTTCCGAGCTGCGGCAGACGGACGAGACGGCGGACATCGTCTTTCTCACGAGCTCGCCGGAATTTGCGCTCGAGGGCTACGCCGTCCGGCCGCTCGACTATCTGCTCAAGCCCGTCGACCGGGACCGGCTCTTTGCCGCCCTCGACCGCGCGCTGGCGCACCGCCGGGAGCGGCCGGACAGCGAGCTCGTTCTCCGCTGCGGGGGAAAGCTCGTTCCCGTGCCGCTCGAGAACATCGAATACGTTGAGGCGCGGCTCGACAGGCTCGTCTTTCGCCTTGCGGACGGCCGGACGCTCGAGAGCGCCGGCGCGCTCTCCTCGCTGGAGGAGCGCCTTGCCGCCGACCCGCGCTTTGTCAGGCCGCACCGCGCCTACCTCGTCAATCTGGCCCGCGTCCGCGAGCTGACCGGCCGGGAGCTGCGCGTGTCGGACGTCTTTCCGCCCGTGCCCGTCGCGCGGGGACGCTTTTCGCAGGTGAAGGAGGCCTACCTCGCCTACATGACTTCTCAAATGGATCGAGGCGAAAAAACATGATCTGGGTCATGCTCGACTGGATCAGCGTGTTCGTTTTCGGCACGGTGCTGACGCTCTCGTTTCTCGGCGTCCCGCGCTCGCGCCGGAGCGTGGCGGCGGCGCTTTGGCTGACGGCGGGCTGTCTCGCCGTGCAGGTCGTGCTCGTGCACTTCTACGGCTTTGACGCCGTGAACAGGGCTTATCCGCTGATCGTCCATCTGCCGCTGTTCCTGACCTGCGTTTTCTATTTCAAAAAGCCGTCGGCGAGCGCCCTTTTTGCGCTGCTGACGGCCTATCTGCTGACGATCGCGCGAAACTTTTTCGGTCAGCTTCTCGCCATGGCGCTGCCTGATTCCGAATATGCGCTCGACATCGCCAAATTCGCGGTGACGGTCCCGCTGTTGCTGCTGCTTCTGCACTTCTGGTCCCCGGGCGCGCGGGAGTTTCTGCGCCAGCGCGCGCAGGTGCTGTGGATCATGGTGATCCCGTTTGCGCTCTTCTACCTGCTCGCCTATGCGACGACGGTCTACACGAGCCTGCTGCTTGAGTCGAATGTCCTCGTCATCAGCTTTGTGATGACGCTGTTCGCGGTCGTGCTGTGCGCGCTCTCGAGCGTCGTGGGGCAGCAAAACGAACGGTATCTGTCGCTCAAACAGCGGCAGGCGCTTTTGGAGCTCCAGTCCTCCGAGACGGAAAAGCGGCTCGAGGAGATCCGCTGTTCCCAGCAAAAGACCCGCGTCATGCGCCACGATCTGCGCCACTACCTGCAGATCATCGACGGCTACGCCGCCGAGGGGGACGACGCTGCCATCCGCGAATATGTGCGGGAGATCCAGACCGGCATCGACGAGACGGTCGTCGATCAGTACTGTCTCAACGAGCAGGTGAACCTCGTCGTCTCGTCCTGCGTCGGAAAGGCGAAAAAGCAGGGCGTCCCGATCTCCGCTGCCGCGGACGTCCCGGAGACGCTCGCGGCGGATCGTGCGCTCGACCTCTGCGTGCTGCTGGCAAACGCGCTGGAAAACGCCGCTGCCGCCGCCGCGCAGACCGCCGAGCCGTGGGTGAAGCTCCGCTGCGGCGAGGTGGACGGCAGGCTCGTCGTGCAGGTGACGAACGCCTGCACAGGGCAGGTCACGTTTGAAAACGGCATCCCCGTCAGCCGCCGCGCCGGGCACGGGCTCGGGGCGTACAGCATCGCAACTCTCGCGGAAAAGCACGGCGGCACGGCGGATTTTTCCTGCCGGGACGGGGTCTTTACCGTGCGGGCGGTGCTCTGAAAAGCAAAAGGCAGCAGCGCGAGAAAATTCTCGCGCTGCTGCCTTTTGCATGCGCCCGAAACCGTCAGCTGACAGTTGATAAGTGATTCGTTCCTTATAACTGTTAAGCCAAGGCTTTCGGGCTTTTTAATAGTCCTGATGACAGCTGTCCTCTCCAATCCCTTTCGCGGGGAACGCTGCCTCCTCTCGCGCGTGGACGGGTATTTTTCTCTTCGCAGCGTGCAAAGCGGGAGAGGCCGCCGCCCGCGATCTGCAGGCGGCAGCCTCTCCCGGCTGTCTCAAAAAAAGTCTGCGGATCTGCCCGCTTCTATTTCTCCCGTTCACAGAGCACGCGGCCGCAGAAATTCTCTCTGTGGAAAAGCTCGGCCGCTTACTCGCCGGCAGCGGGAGCTTCAGCCCATGCGACAGTCTCCAGCCGCAGCAGCAAAAATGCCAGAACCAGCAGCGCGCCGCCGGCATAGAGCAGCCGCGCGGCGGCGCCGTGGAGGTCCGCCATGGTCGCCATGCAGAATACGACGGCCATCTGCGCGCAGAACGCGAACCGGCGGGTACGGCCGCAGCGGAACGCGAACGCTGAGACGCGATACAGGCACAGCACCAGAAATACCAGCGCCAGCAGCTCCACATAGTAGGCCGCCAGCGTCGGGTTCACCGAATCCGCCCGATAGGTCAGCACCAGCCGGACCACCAGGCAGACCACCGGGACCAGCAGCAGATTCTCGTTCACCCCGCTCCCCGTCTCGCTTCCCCGTTTTCGGCACGCCGAGACAACGGGAAACAGCGCCGCGGCGCTGAGGATAGTCAGAATTCCCAGCACCAGATTCAAGACGGAGGGACCCAGCACAACGCCCGTATAGACGCCGTAAGCGCCGGAGGCGAGCCACAAAAAGAGGCCCATCACCATCAGCGTGGGAATCCCCGCGCCGGAGGAGGCAAAGCAGGCGGCGAATTCCAACGGAGAGTCCCCGCCCTTTTCTCCCGGCAGACGGCGGTCCATCAGCCAGAACACTGCCGCCAGCACACACAGCAGAATCGGCAGCGCCGCCGCGTAGGGGCATCCGGCCGCCGGAAGTCCGGTGGCGCTTTCAAACCCCGTCGCGTTCTGAAGGCGGCGAAGGGCAAACGCAGCCGCGCCGCCCGCCAGGGCCAGCGCGGGAAACAGAAAATACTTTTTCATTCAAACATCCCCCCGGAGGATTTCATGAGAACACTGCCGTACAGGGCGTTTTTCACGGGCGCACCTCCTCCCCGGCGGCGGGGAGATGCTCCGGCGGTTCCCGTGCGGAACTGTCTCAAACATAAAATTCAGTATAGCACGCGCCGAAGGATTTGTCTATGAAGGATCTTTGTGCTAAAATACAGGGCGTACACATAGATTGTCCGGGAGGCGTGTCCCATGCTGCATAGATCACAGGAGAGGAAACCAGTGCCGATGAAACACTATTTGGGCGTATCCGTCATACTGTTCGCCCTGCTGTTCCTGCTGCCGCTGTTCACCGTCACGATGGTGCGCCGGGAGAGCGCCGGCGAGCAGGAGGAGAGCGTGGAGATCCTGCCGCCCGGCGAGATCGACAGCCATGAAACCATCCGGGTCAAGCTGAAGGACGGCGTGCAGGAGATGACCATGGGCGAATACCTGCAAGGGGTCGTCCGGGCGGAGATGCCCGCCTCTTTCGAACAGCAGGCGCTGTGCGCGCAGGCCGTTGCGGCCCGCACCTACACGCTCTATAAAATCGCCAGCGGCTCCAACCACGGCACCCAGGCCGATGTCTGCAGCGATCCCACCTGCTGTCAGGCCTATCTGGACAAGACCTCCGCCATGTCCAACTGGGGAGCCCGCGGAGAGAGCTATGAGGCGAAGATTGAAAACGCCGTCGCCGCCACCGACGGGCAGACCATCCTCTACGACGGAGCGCCGATTCTGGCGGTGTTTCACTCCTGCTCCGCCGGACAGACCAAGAGCTCCGGCGAAGTCTGGAAGCAGGATCTGCCCTATCTGCAAAGCGTCAGCAGTCCGGAAAAGGCGGGCGAGATCCCCAACTATTACAGCCGCGTGGAGTTCACCGCGGACGAGTTTCAGAAAAAATTTCTGGCCGCCTATCCCAACGCGGATTTTTCCGGCAGTGTGAGCGGCTGGATCACCGGCCTGACCACCACGGAGGGGACCAACGTGGACACCGTCACCGTCGGCGGCGTCAAGGTCCGGGGAGCGCAGATGCGCACGATCTTTGGCCTGCGCTCCGCCTCCTTTGAAACCGAGGCCACAGACGGCAAGATCATCTTCTACGTCACGGGCTTTGGTCACGGCGTGGGGATGAGCCAGTACGGCGCCAACGAGATGGCCAAGGAGGGCAGCACCTGGCAGGACATCATCCAGCACTACTACACCGGCGTCACGGTGGCTGCCTGGACCCGGAACGGCGCTGCCTGAACCCCGGCGCATCCGTTGGACGAAACAAGGGGCGCTTCCGCGTCCTTTCCCGGGCGGCGGGCCGTCTGCGCTTTCTCTCCCGCCGGAAAAAGCCCCCCGCAATGGGAAACATGGGCCGCCGTCTGCGGCCGAAAAGGAGCGGAGTCCCCTGGAATCTTCTTCCGATTTTTGCACCTGCGCCAATCAGGCGTGCCGCTTTCACCCCGCCCGCACCGGGGCGTGTACGCTCTGCGTCCAAAAGAATCTGAGCCGCAGGGAGATCCCCAGCTGCTTTTTTACGCTTTTGGACGGCAGGACCCGGCGGGAAAAATTCACCTTTGAGGACTTTGCCGCGCTGGTTCTGTCCTCCGCTTCGGCGGACACATAAGGGGGAAAAGGCGAAGACACTTGCAAAGCCGCCGCGAAGCGTCTAAAATAAAAGTGTTAAGGTGATGCCGCACAATTCTAAGTGCGGTATTACGCCGTCAGATTTTTCGTCAGATGTGTCAAAAAGCGCAGCGAATCCTTTGTGGATTCGCGAGCATTTTTGGCGCATATGACGGAAAAGATGCAAGCAAGACCGTGCTTAAGGCGTCAGCCGCGAATTGTGCGGTGTTGCCTTAAATTCACTAAACAGGAGCTTTCTGATTCATGAAGACTGAGCCGCTGCCCTTGGGCCTGTATATCCACGTGCCCTTTTGCAAATCTAAATGTGAATATTGCGATTTTTATTCTCTGCCCCACGCAGAGGAGAAGATGGACGATTATGAAAAGGCCCTGGTCACCCACCTGACCGAGACGGCTCCCCGGGCGTCCTCCCACTGCGTGGACACGATTTATTTTGGCGGCGGCACACCCACTCTGCTGGGCGCCAAACGGCTGAAAGACATACTGGCGGTCGTCCAAAAAAAGTACAGCGTCAGCCGCGGCGCGGAGATCACGCTGGAGGCCAACCCCGATACCGCCGGCGATTGGCGGGAACTGCGGACGCTGCGCCGCGCCGGATTCAACCGCATCTCCATCGGAATGCAGTCCGCCGACGACGCGGAGCTGCGGGACATCGGCCGCATTCACACCTTTGAGCAGGTGCGCGCGGCAGTGGAGGCGGCCCGGAAAGCCAAGCTGGGCAGCATTTCGCTGGACCTGATTTACGGCCTGCCCCATCAGAGCATGGAGCGCTGGAAGGAAAACCTGACCGCGGCGGTGGATTTGGCGCCCCAGCATCTGAGCTGCTACGGGCTGAAAGTGGAGGAGGGCACGCCCCTTTTTGCCCGTAAGGACACCGCCGCGCTCCCCGGCGACGAGGAGCAGGCAGAGATGTACCTCTACACCGTGGATTACCTCTACCGGCACGGCTTCCGGCAGTATGAGATCTCCAACTTCGCAAGGCCGGGCTTTGAGTCCCGGCACAATCTCAAATACTGGACGCTGGGCGAGTACGCCGGATTCGGCCCCGGCGCCCATTCCGATTTCGGCGGCGTCCGCTACGCCTACGAGCGGGACCTGGACGCCTATATCCGCGGCGTGCTGGACGGAAATCCCATGCTCTCGGAAAACGAGCGCATCCCGCCGCTGGACCGGGACACGGAGTACCTGATGCTGCGGCTGCGCACGGTGCGGGGCATCGAGCCGAAGGAATTTGAAAGCCTGTTCCGCCGCCGTTTCGACTGCTTCCTGCCGTTTTTGAAGGAATGCGAAAAGTCGGAGTACGCTGTGTGCGAGGAGGGAAGCTGGCATCTGACTCCCAAGGGCTTCCTCGTCTCCAACCAGATCATCGGCGGAATGCTGGACGCTTTGGGCGACGACAAAAAGCGGCGTGCGGAGGCCGCCGCCCGGGGAGACTACCGGGTCAATCCGGCGTGAGGCGGCAGAGCCGGAGCCAAAACGGAGGACTTTACCGCATTTTACCGGCGGAGCAAAAGCAAAGCTGCTTTTTGCCCCGCCGGCTCTTTTTTGCCGCGCTCTTCCCCTGAGCCGGAAAGAGGGCGGATTGCCCGGAAAATGCCTGCTTCCGCAAAGTTCAAAGTCCCTCCACGCTTTGTTTACAATTTGTTTATATCCATCCATTGACAATGGTTTTCCTTGGTGGTACACTCGCTTTAGCACTCAGGAGAAGCGAGTGCTAATCTCTTTTTATCAATCTGCTTTTAAAACCGGAGGCTGCACCGTGGAGTTGACGGAACGAAAAAAGCAAATACTGAAGGTCGTAACGGAGGATTACATCCGCACCGCCGAGCCGGTGGGCTCCAAGGTGATCGCCCAGCAGATGGGCGGCGCCGTCAGCTCCGCGACCATTCGGAACGACCTTGCCGACCTGGTGGAAATGGGCTATCTGGAACAGCCCCACACCTCCGCCGGGCGGGTTCCCTCCCCCAAGGGCTATCGGCTGTATGTCAACGAGCTGATGGAACGTCAGCGGCTCTCCGTCACGGAGACAGAGAAGATCAACGAGGCGCTCCACACCAAGATGGAGGAGCTGGATCAGATCATCTCCCGGGCGGGGCGGGCGGTTTCGTCCCTCGTGAGCTATCCGGCCTACGCGGCTGCCGCAGGGCGCAAACAGATCACTGCCAGCCGGTTTGAGCTGCTGGCCGTGGACGACAAGAGCTGCATCGTGGTGATGATGCTGGGCGACAACCGGGTCAAAAGTCAGCTGCTGCGGCTGCAATTAAAAGTAGACCCGCAGCAGATCCCCACTCTGAGCAATCTGCTCAACACGAATTTTACCGGCATCAGCGTGGACGAGATGAATCTGCGCCTGATGTCGTTTTCCGAGGAGATCACCCCGCAGCTTTTTTTGCTGCTCTCGCAGGTGATCGCCTATGCGGCGGACGTTCTGGACGAGGCCGGGCAGGGCGAGGTGTTTACCTCCGGCGCCAACCGGCTTTTGAAGCTGCCGGAATTCCGGGACGCCGACAAGGCCCACGAGCTGATGAGCTTTCTTTCCGAGAGCAAGGAAAACCTTCCTGCGCCGGATGAGGGATCGGCCATGAAGATCCTGATCGGGCCGGAAAACGTCAGCGAGGCTCTGCAAGACACCAGCGTGGTGGTCGCCAGCTATGATATCGGCGACGATATGCGGGGACTGATCGGCGTGGTAGGACCCACGCGCATGGATTACGCGACCGTGGCCGCGCGCCTGAACTGCTTTGCAGAGGGCCTGACGCGGCTGTTTGGAAAACGGGATTTACCCCCGAAGGAGGACACGAAAGAATGAGCGAGGAAGAAAGCAGGAAACCGGCGGAGGACACTGCCGGAAGCGCCGCGGAGGAAACAAAGGAAAGCGGCGCCTCCGAAAACGCCGGGCAGGAGGCCCCTGAGACGGACCGCCGGCCGGAGGAGCCCAAAAGCGCGGAGGGCGAGCCCAAGAAAGAGGAGAAGTCGCACCGCGAGTCCCGGAAAAAGGAGAAGTCCTTTACCCTGACCCGGGAGCAGATGGAAGCCGCCGAACTGGCCGCCAGACAACTTGCGGCCGTAAAGGATCAGTTCGTCCGGCTCACCGCCGAATACGACAATTACCGCAAGCGCACCGCCCGGGAGAAGGACGCCCTCTATCAGGACGCCAAGGCGGACACCATCAAGGAATTTCTGGCGGTCTACGACAATCTGGAACGGGCCGTCAAGGTAGAGGACGACAGCGACTCTCCCCACAAAAAGGGACTGGAGATGATTTTCGGCCAGTACCGGGAGATTCTCAAAAAGCTGGGCGTCACCGAGATGGAGGCGCTGGGCCAGCCGTTCGACCCCAGCCGGCACAACGCGGTCATGCACGTGGACGATGAAACTCTGGGCGAAAACGTGGTGGCCGATGTCTTTCAGGCCGGATTTATGCTGGGCGACCGGGTTTTGCGGTTCGCCACCGTCCGCGTGGCCAACTGAGCGCACGGACCGAATAATCAGTTTAAAAATTATTTTTACAATATAGGAGGAACCGTTTATGTCTAAAGTTATCGGTATCGACCTTGGCACTACCAATTCCTGCGTGGCTGTGATGGAGGGCGGCGAGGCCGTCGTCATCGCCAACGCGGAGGGCAACCGCACCACCCCGTCCGTCGTGGCGTTTTCCAAGACCGGCGAGCGCATGGTGGGCCAGGTCGCAAAACGTCAGGCCATCACCAACCCCGACCGCACCGTCTCCTCCATCAAGCGTGAGATGGGCAGCGATTATAAAGTGAATATCGACGGCAAGAGCTATACGCCGCAGGAAATCTCCGCCATGATCCTCCAGAAGCTGAAGTCGGACGCCGAGGCCTATCTGGGTTCTCCCGTCACGGAGGCGGTCATCACCGTTCCCGCCTACTTCACCGACTCCCAGCGCCAGGCTACCAAGGACGCCGGCAAGATCGCGGGCCTGGACGTGAAGCGTATCATCAACGAGCCCACCGCCGCGGCTTTGGCCTACGGCGTGGATAAAGAGCAGTCCCAGAAAATCATGGTCTACGATCTGGGCGGCGGCACGTTCGATGTCTCCATTCTGGAGATCGACGACGGCGTGATCGAGGTTCTGGCCACCGCCGGCAACAACCGTCTGGGCGGCGACGACTTCGACGAGTGTGTTATGAAGTACCTCGTGAGCGAGTTCAAAGCCTCCAACGGCGTGGACCTGTCCGGGGACAAGGTCGCCATGCAGCGGCTGAAAGAAGCCGCCGAGAAGGCCAAGATCGAGCTCTCCGGCGTGGCCACCTCCAACATCAACCTGCCCTATATCACCGCGGACGCCACCGGCCCCAAGCATCTGGACGTGACGCTGACCCGCGCCAAGTTCAATGAGCTGACCGCGCATCTGGTGGAGGCCACCATGGGCCCCGTGCATCAGGCCATGTCCGACGCGAACCTGAAGCCCTCCGATCTCTCCAAGGTCCTGCTGGTGGGCGGCTCCAGCCGTATCCCCGCCGTGCAGGAGGCCGTGAAGAACTTTACCGGCAACGATCCTTTCAAGGGCATCAACCCCGACGAGTGCGTCGCCATGGGCGCCGCGCTGCAGGCCGGCGTTCTGACCGGCGATGTGAAGGGTCTGCTGCTGCTGGACGTCACCCCCCTGTCTCTGGGCATTGAGACCATGGGCGGCGTGTTCACCAAGCTGATCGACCGCAACACCACCATCCCCGTGAAGAAGAGTCAGGTCTTCTCCACCGCCGCGGACAACCAGACCTCCGTGGAGGTCAACGTCCTGCAGGGCGAGCGTGAGATGGCCGCGGCCAACAAGTCCCTGGGCCGCTTCCATCTGGACGGCATCGCCCCGGCCCGCCGCGGCGTCCCCCAGATCGAGGTCGCGTTCGACATCGACGCCAACGGCATTGTGAACGTCTCCGCCAAGGACCTGGGCACCGGCAAGGAGCAGCACATCACCATCACCTCTTCCTCCAATATGTCCAAGGACGACATCGAAAAGGCGGTCAAGGACGCCGAGCAGTATGCCACGCAGGACAAGAAACTCAAAGAGGAAGTCGAAGTCCGCAATCAGGCCGACCAGATGGTCTATCAGTCCGAGAAGACTCTCAACGAGATGGGCGACAAGATCCCCGCCGACGACAAGTCCAAGGTTCAGTCCGGTATCGACAAGCTGAAGGAGACCCTGAAAGGGCAGGACATCGCGGCCATCAAGTCCGCGACGGAAGAGCTGACGCAGGCGTTTTACGCCGTGTCTGAAAAGCTCTATCAGAACGTCAATCCCCAGGGCGGCGCGCAGGCCGGCCCGCAGGCTGGTCCCCAGGCCGGTCCCGACGCCGCGGCAGGCGGCCAGCAGCAGGGGCAGTATTACGACGCCGACTATAAGGTCGTTGACGACGACAAGAAGGACAACAACAATCAGTAAGTGCGTGATCCGCATAGGGGCAGGAATTTCCTGTCCCTATTGCGGGTTTTGGTGAGCCGCGGAAACCGACGACAGATTTGCCGCGGCTGAGGAGAGATTTCTATGGCAGAACAAAAACGAGATTTTTACGAAGTGCTGGGGGTAGGCCGGAGCGCTTCCGAGGATGAGATCAAAAAGGCCTACCGCAAACTGGCAAAGGAGAATCACCCCGACCTGCACCCCGGCGACAAGGCGGCGGAGGCTCGCTTCAAGGAGATCAACGAGGCCTATGAAGTCCTCTCCGATCCCGACAAGAAGGCCCGCTACGATCAGTACGGTCAGGCGGGCGTGGACCCCAACTTCGGAGCCGGCGGCTTCGGCGGCGCGGACGGGTTCGATTTCGGCGATCTGGGCGATCTGTTCGGCAGCTTTTTCGGCGGCGGCTTCGGCGGCGGACACCGGACCAATCCCAACGCGCCCCAGCGGGGCGAGAGCATTCGGATGTCTCTTGCCATCAGCTTTGAAGAGGCGGCGTTCGGCTGTGAAAAGGCCGTGACGGTGGAGCGCAGCGAGGAGTGCGAGACCTGCCACGGCACCGGCTGCGCCCCCGGCACCACGCCGGAGGTCTGCCCGGACTGCCATGGCACCGGCACCATTCAGATGCGCCGCCAGACGCCCATGGGCGTCTTTGCCACCAATTCCCCCTGCACCCGCTGCGGCGGCAAGGGCCGCATTATCCATCAGCCCTGCCGCGAGTGCCACGGCACCGGTACCGTACACAAGCGCAAGACCATCCAGGCCAGCATTCCCGCCGGCATCGACAACGGGCAGACGATCTCCATTCGCGGGCAGGGCAACTCGGGTAAGAACGGCGGTCCGGCCGGCGATCTGCTCATCACGATCACAGTGCGTCCCCACGAGCTGTTCCGCCGGGAGGGGACCTCCGTCTTGTGCGAGGCGCCTATCACGTTTTCCCAGGCGGTTCTGGGCGCCGAACTGGAAATCCCCACCATTGACGGCAAGGTGAAGTACAACCTGCCCGAGGGGACCCAGAGCGGCACCACCTTCCGGCTGAAAGGCAAGGGCATTCCGTCCCTGAACGGGCGCGGCCGGGGCGATCAGTACGTGACCGTCTATATCGAGACGCCCCGCAACCTGAACAAGGAGCAAAAGGACGCCATGCTCAAATTCGCCGAGACGCTGGGCGAAAACAACTATGAAGAGCGCAAGAAATTCTTCAGGAAGTTCAAGAAATGAGTTATCTCGCAGATTATCACCTGCACTGCCGCTGGTCGCCCGACGCTCGCTTTCCCATGGAGAAAATGGCCCGTGCCGGAGCCGCGGCAGGGCTTGACGAGGTGTGCTTCACCGATCATGTGGAGATCATGAACTCCGGCTCTGATGCGCGCAACCGGTTCGACTGGGCGGCGCTGGAACAGGAGTACGCCGCCGCGCAGGCCGCGTTGGACGGAACGATCCGTATTTGTCGGGGCGTGGAGTTCGGCGAGGCCCCGCGGGACTTCGCCTGGTCCGAGCAGCTGATGGACGCCATGCCGCCGCTGGATTTCGTGATCGGTTCCGTCCACCAGCTCTCCGGCGCTTTCGGGTTTCAGGACCTCTATTTTGCCTCCTCCGACGATCCCGCCGAGGCGGCCCGGCAGATCGACGACTACCTGGAGCTGGTACTGAAGCTGGCAAAATGGGGCCGTTTTTCCGTGCTGGGACACCTGACTCTTCCCCTGCGGTACATGAACGAAAACCACGGCCTGCAAATGTCATTCGACGGCCATGAGGCGGAGGTGGAGGAGATTTTCCGCGCCCTGATCGCCAACGGCTGCGGCATTGAGGTGAACACCAACCGGGGAAATGATCCCCTGCCCGGCGCAAAATGGCTGCGGCTGTATCGCGCCTGCGGCGGTGAGATCGTGACGCTGGGCAGCGACGCCCACACCCCGGAATACGTGGGCTGCCGCATCCGGGAGGGACAGCGGCTGCTTGGGGAGTGCGGTTTCTCCCGTTTCGCGCTTTTCCGGGCAATGAAGCCGGAGTTTCATACGCTTTAAGTCTTTCCATTTGGCGGGTTTGGGTTGCAAACCCGCCAAATTTCGTTTAGAATAGGAACAGGTTTCTGCAAGAATGATATAAAGGAGCAAAACGCTATGAAAGTTGCACTTGGTTCCGATCACGGCGGCTGGGCGCTGAAAGGCGAGATCATAAAGCTGCTGGACGAGAAGGGAATTGAATACAAGGATTTCGGCTGCTACTCCACCGAGAGCTGCGACTATCCCATTTACGGAGAGGCGGCGGCGCGCGCCGTGGCCTCCGGCGAATACGAGTTCGGCATCGTGATCTGCACCACCGGTATCGGCATCTCCATCGCGGCCAACAAAGTAAAGGGCATCCGCTGTGCCCACTGCGCGGACACGCTGGAGGCACAGCTGTGCCGTCAGCACAACAATGCCAATATGCTGGCGCTGGGCGCGGGCTTCACCGGCCCCAAGCTGGCCTGCGCCATGGCGGAGACTTTCCTCTCCACGGAATTTCTGGGTGGGCGGCACGCCCGGCGCGTCTCCGAACTGGACGCCATTGAGCCGTAAGAAACACAGAACATGAGGTGATTTACGATGTCAACCCCCAGGGGATACAGCAGTTATCACGGCCGGACCTCACCCGGAAAGATCTTTTTGATCATACTGCTGGTTCTGGTGATCGCTGCGGCGTCCGTCTTTCTTCTGCTGCAGCGGTATATCGTCTATGACGCCTCCGGCACACCCCACCTGGAGCTGCCGCAGAAAGAATCCTCGGAGGAAGCCGCTGCCTCGGTCAGCGCCTCCTCTTCCGCGGACGCGCCGCTGAACGTCACAGTGGAAAAGCCGCAGGGCGCCGAGACGCTCACGGGCGTTCAGCTCTCCGCCGACCCCGCCTCCTGGCTGACAGCCGCCAACTCCCTGACCTCCGCCGGGGAGAATGCCTACTGCGTGACCATGAAAGCTTCCGGCGGCGCGGTGGAGTACGAGTCCGCCGTGACCGGTGCCTCCCTCTCCAAGACCGCGCAGGCCGCCTCCGCGGAGCTGCCCGCGCTGCTGGGTACGGACGCCTGGAGCGTCGCCCGCATCTCCTGCCTGCGGGACAGCGCCTATGCGAGGGCCAATCTGGATGCGGCCGGACTCAAAAATACCGGCGACTACCTCTTTTACGACGGGAACAACGAAAACTGGCTGGACCCCGCCAAGCAGGGCACGCAGGACTATCTGTCCGCTCTGGCCGGAGAATGTGCCCAGATGGGCTTTCAGGAAATTCTGCTGACCGATCTCTCCTATCCCACCAAGGGAAAGCTCAGCAAGATCAACGCCGGCGGCGCTCCCAAGAGCGAAAACCTGAAGGCGCTGGTGACGGCGGTAAAGGCCGCGCTGGCGCAGTATGGCGTGAAGCTCTCCGTGGAGCTGCCCGCCGAGGTGATCTCCAACGGCGTTGACGCCGACGCCGGCCTTTCTCTCTCGGACATCGCGCCGCTGGTGGACCGCGTTTACGCGCAGGCCGCCGCCGATCAGGTTCCGGCGCTTCGGGAGGCCGTCAAGGCCGCCAGCGCCCAGACCGATTTTGTGGCGGAGGCCGCCGCGGCCGTCTCCGGGGGAAGCTCGCTTCTCGTGACGGGCTGAAACTGTCCCCACAAAAGCGAGCTGCCCGGTCGGCCGCCCGTTTGAAAAAATTCGCATAA
>Ga0183101_1000081_pt6 | contig 60260 bp, 54 predicted proteins | sample Biomet3_FD_127790 | JGI IMG/M metagenome (GOLD analysis project Ga0183101, IMG submission 127790) | Microbial communities from bioreactor (seeded with sewage sludge) at LBNL, California, USA - Biofuel metagenome 3 | ecosystem: Engineered > Bioreactor > Anaerobic > Unclassified ... | reverse complement strand
CAAGAAGTCAAAGAGAAAAAAGAAAAGGCTGACTATGTTTTTCTCAGTCCGATATTCGACAGTATCTCAAAGCAAGGCTACAAATCGGCATTTACAATAGAGTCTTTACAGCAAGCCCAACGAGAAAGTATTATAGATAATAAAGTCATAGCACTAGGAGGCATTGCAGCAGACAAGATTCCGATGTTGCGATCGCTCTCTTTCGGTGGAGTAGCATTAATGGGCGATTTATGGAACAGATATCAAACTGACGGACTGAGCGAACTAAAAAAATATTTAAAGATATTACTCAATAGTTAGATAAACAGAGGGCTCCGCAGAATAACTCAAGATTACCTTATCATTAGCTCTCCTTCTTTTGGAGAAGAACTCTCTTCATCAATTTCAATAATGATTTTTGAATCTTTTACAACAATTCTTTTCAGATCTTTTTCATTAATCCAGAAGTCTTCTTTATCAACAAGAGTATCACCCCAATAGATAGGCAAGTTCCTTTTGGTAGCAGGAATTTGTCGTTTATTCAAAAGAGTATCCAACCTCGTCATTACTGTAGAAGAATCCAATGTCAACTCACAAGCCTTTGTAGCTCCTATATTAGGATATTTCAAGTCTATGGAATCTTTACCCATAATATAGACTTGCGTTATATGATTCGGATTTATTCCAAAAATATTAAAAGTCATAATTTGAGCCTTATTCTTAGGCTGCTTTATAATGTACAGAACAGAATCTTTCGCTGCAGCCATTGCAACATGATTAGACGAGTTAGCATGAGAATTCACACAAAGTAAAGAGCCCAAAAGAAGGCAAAGAGATAATAAAACGAGATTCTTCATAATAATTATTTTTAGTTAATAGCATATATATTCTCTACAAGACGATCAAAATAAACAAACCGCTGTCAATCTTTACAGACGATACAGAAGTAGATGAGATGTAGAATAAGTAAAAGATTCTTTATTTCAATATAATTTATACACAATATTTGGCAAATATAATATTTTATATCACATAAACAGCCTCTTTATGTAAACAAATTAGTTCACTATACTTTTATTTTCTCACGATGCAAATACAAATGAATGGATACGTATATATGTTTTTTCCGACTCACGCCCGTGAGTCGGAAAAAACATAAGGACGAGAAAATTTCTTTCAGCTTTCGCCACCAATAAAACAAAAAGAGAAAAATAGAAATATGTCATCGACAGTAAATTGGGGAAATAAAATAAAACGAGAAATCGCATTAACAAGGCGCACCGTGAGAATTAATTTGCGTACTCGTTTGTATGACGACTTATTTTTATTTACTTTTGAGCATCATTATCGAGAAGTGCCATGTTACAAAAATCGGAAGGAATTGTACTTCATCTAATAAAATACAGTGATACATCGAATATAGTCGATGTATATACTTCTCTTTATGGCCGAACAACGTTGTTAGTTCCGATACCAAAGTCTCGTCGCCCGATGTTTAAATCGTCCTTATTCCAGCCCTTGGCACTTGTTAGTATTGAGGCAGACTTTCGGACCAATCGTCGACTGAATCGAATAAAAGAGGCCAAATTGAGCTATCCGTTTAGTTCTATCCCTTTTGACAGATCAAAAACTACCATAGCCTTCTTCTTGGCAGAATTCATGCTGCATTCATTGCGCGAAGAGGCAGAAAACAAACCGCTGTTTGAATATCTGAAAAATTCTATTTTGTGGTTGGACAATTGTTCTACCGGTTTTTCGAATTTTCATTTGGTGTTTATGATGCACCTATCTTGGTTCCTAGGTTTTTATCCCAATCTAACGGGGTATAAGAAAGGCGATTATTTTGATTTACAGAATAGTTGTTACACTGCTTTACCTCTGGCTGGGCAACCTTTTTTGAAACCCGACGAAGCCTATCGTATTAACACCTTGATGCGAATGAACTATAATAATATGCACCTGTTCGCTATGAATCGTGATCAGCGTAACAGGTGCATAGAAATTCTTTTGTCGTATTACAGAATCCATCTTCCAGAGTTCCCGGAGTTGAAGTCTGTAGAGGTCTTGCGCGAAGTGTTTGATTAAAGAGCTGTGAGGAGTTCTTTTACTTTAGCCGAAATAACGCGACCTTCTGCCAGCCCAGCTAATTGTTTAGAAGCGGCTCCCATTACTTTTCCCATATCTTTAGCATCGGTTGCACCGACTTCGGCAATAATAGCTTTCAAGCGGACTTCAAGCTCTTCAGCCGAGAGCTGTTTGGGAAGATAAGCTTCCATTACTTTGACTTGTTCCAATTCTCCATCAGCAAGTTCTTGACGATTGGCGGCAATATACTGTTCTGCCGAATCTTTCCCTTGTTTCACCAGTTTCTGAATGATTTTTGTTGCATCGGCATCGTTTAATTCGCCGTTGGCTCCTTCAGCTGTTTTTGCTTCAAGAAAATATTTCTTTATGTTTCTTAAAGTATCAAGTGCCACTCTGTCACGGGCTTTCATTGCGTTTTTAATGTCTTCGCTGACCTTATCAAATAAACTCATCTTATTTTATTGTTTATAAGTATTCTATTTTTTATTTATCCAAAATTGATGACGCCATCTGCCACCGCATCATTCTTATTTTCTCCGGGCTCTTTATCTTTTTCAGTCTGAGCATTGTCAGAAGCGGCTAGCGCTTTAATTTTCTTGAGCTGTTGTCTGGTACGTTCAAAAGTTGGTGATGATTCTATCCTTGAAATAATATCATCGTTATCGAGTGTTGATGGATCAAACAAGAATGTTTCGTGGCGCCTTGTACGGCCCAGGTCCTGAATGCCTTCTCCATAATATTGTTTAATTAAACGGTTTCGGCGGTTCTGTTCTTCTTCATCAATGAGTTCGGCAATATCTTCGCCTAGTATATCTTTCTTATCAGCCACATCTTTTACGCCGAATCCTGTAGCCAAAATGGTAATTCGTACGCCATCTTTCAGTTTCTCGTCGGGACCACCGCCCCAGATAACTTCGACATTTTTCTCGATGCTTTTCATAAAGTCATGAATTTCATCAAGTTCTTCTACGATAAGTTCTGAGTTGGGGCTAAAGGTGACACAAAGCAAAATGCGTTTTGAGTTGGTGATGTCTTTGTTGCTTAGTAACGGCGAAAGCAAAGCTTTGTTGATAGCTTCTGTAATGCGGTTTTCGCCAACTGCTTCGCCCGTAGCCATGATAGCCACACCGCCATTTTGCAGCGTTGTACGGACATCGGCAAAGTCAAGATTTATTTTCTTAGGTAGTGTGATGATCTCTGCGATGCCTTTTACCGCTATCAACAGTGTGTCATCAGCCTTTGCAAAGGCATTGGTTAGGGTAAGGTCTGAATAGATAGAGCGAAGACGCTCGTTGTTGATAACTAATAACGCATCTACGTTTTTAGCAATTTCATCTACTCCACTTAACGCTTTGAGTATTTTCTGTTCACCTTCAAAAAGAAAAGGTATAGTAACGATACCTACGGTCAAAATGCCCATCTCTTTGGCAATTTTGGCAACTACCGGCGCAGCACCTGTTCCGGTTCCACCTCCCATTCCTGCCGTGATGAATACCATCTTTGTGCCGTCGGATAGCATCTTTTTGATTCGTTCTTTACTTTCTTCGGCAGCGTTCTTCGCTACTTCGGGTATAGCACCTGCTCCCAAACCTTCGTCTCCCAATTGTATTTTGACAGGGATCTTCGACTGTATCAGGGCCTGACTGTCTGTGTTGCAAAGAACAAACGAAACATCCTGGATGTCGCCTTGAACAAACATGTGGTTCACAGCATTACTACCGCCACCGCCTACGCCGATGACTTTAATAACATTGGGACAATTTTTCTTTAATTCAAAATCTAAGTCCATATCTATTTATTTTTTATTCTTCGTTAGACACTTTAATCATTATCATCTTTCATTTGGTCTTCGTTAAAGAAGATATCACTGAGATGATTGAGTGCTTTATTAAATGGATTATTTCCTTTCTTAGCCAGCTTCGCTATTCTTTCTCCCTCTTTTCTTTTCTCCCGAAGGACTCTTTCCGCTTCTTGCTGTTGCGCCTTTAGAGCATCTTGCTTTTTCTTTTGTTCAGCTTTCCGCGAGATCTCTACCTCACGTTGGGCTTCTCTTTCTGCTCTATCACGGTCTCTGCGTATTTGTTGTTGTTCTCTTTCGTACTCTCTTTGCGCCACAGTTTCCGGATCTTCTATTTCGATCTCTTCCTTTTTCTGTTTCCTAATTTTATCCCAAAAAGGAACCTTGATGCCGATCTTTTTAGTCTCCTCGTCAGAGGATAATGGCATTTCTTCCATTTCTGCCCCATCTAGTTGAGTATTATATGGGTCATCATTATCCACACTCAATCCTCCTTCGTAGATTTCCTCAGAAGGGTGGTCTACTTTTACTTCTGGAGCAGGATTTGGTACCGGCTGGTTGAAAAGCCTTTCACAACAGTTTTCTCTGCCGCCAAGCGTCAACCCTATCAATGCATTGATAGTTCCATCACTTGGAATAGTGAGCCCCGAAATGGATGGTTCGTAAACTAAAGAAGCGGTGCGGATTTTGGGATTGCGTTTGATGTATTTGCAGAATGCGGTACTTAGGTTACGTAAATTAGAACCGCCGCCTGTGAAAATCAGTCCTGACCCTAACCGATTGGTATATCCCGAAAGCTGAATTTGATTCCACACATTAGCAATAATTTCCATGGCACGCGCCTCCACTATATTGTTTATCTCACTCAGCCTAACAGAATGATTCTCTTCATTCAAGTGAATGATTTCCTCTTCATCTTTGCTAATTTCTAGAGTGGCACTACCATAATGTACTTTCAATTCTTCTGCTTCATTTTCATCAATATTGAGCGACATTAAATCGTGGGTGATACTTGAACTTCCTATTGGGATGACTGATAAAAAGCGTAAAATGTTTTTGTGATAGATAGAAACCGTTGTGGTATCTGCTCCAAAGTCGATAAGTGCGCATCCCAAGCGCCGTTCACTTTCGGTCAGTACATATCTGGCAGTGATCGTTGAGGTGATATCAGGGTCGTCGGCAATCTTAATTCTTGCGTCTGAGAAACAACGTTCCAGATTTTTGCGAATGATAGAACGTCCTACAATATTGAGAAAGCAACCTTCTATACGATTGCCGATAACTCCGACCGGATCCATCTCACTAATTGTTCCGATATGATACCCCTGCGGAATCACATCGAAGATGTCCATATCGGCAAGCTTTATAGCTCTATTTTCTTCGCAAATGGAATCAACCATCTCTTCAGTGATGCTCACATTCTCTGATAAGTCACGGGAGATTACGTTCTTCAAAGATCGAAATGATTGGCCGCAAATGCTGACATATACTTTAGAAATGGTCTGTCCTTCTAGTGACTTCTCTAAATTGTCGATGATAGACTTCAGCCCTATGACAGCCTTATCTATATTGAAAACAATTCCTTTACGAATAAAAGATGAAGAATTTTCGGTTGCATAAGCCAACACTTCCAAGTTTCCTCCCGAATCTCTCCTTCCTACCATGCCAGCGATTTTGGAAGATCCGATTTCAATTGCTGCAATAGATTCTTTTGTTGTCATAATTCCTTATTCTTTTATTGTTTGTAAACGATACTTTTTCTATTTGATGGAGTCGGCTGCCATAACATCCGCTCTTTTCGTACATATAATCTGGTTATTAAACTCTAAGCTAATGCGAGAATATTTGTTCCAACCGACTTTACTCAATCCTTGTTGATAAAAGACGAACAAGCGGTTTAGTTTCTCATCATAATGATTAATACCTCCCAAATAGATAACATGGTTTCCTATCCGAGGGATTAATTCTATATTTCGCCCAGGCAATATATTAATTTGCTGAATAGCAGCTCGCCAAAAGTCGTTATAATAAATATACACGCCAAGTTTGTATAAAAAGTTTGCTGCATACCACTTGTCTGCACACCCCGTCACTATGGGGCGATAGGCTGTAGCAGAAGGCAATGTTGGAATAACTTGCCCTATATTGTCTATGTAATAATCGTCTCCATACTGATTCATGATATGCAAAATGGGGATACGTTGAGAAACTTCAAAACAAATTTTGCCTCCCAACGTTTTGTAACACTCTACATTTCTTACCAAAGGATATCGGCAAGCTTCTTTTTCCAGATGTCGGGTGTCTATTTCATTCATCCTTTTGCCTATTAACTGAATGCCTCTTGATTTTAGCATTTCCACTACACCGCTTTTTGTTATTAGATTCACGTCTGAAGTGTCTTTTATAATAACTTCAACCCTTTTGCAACGGAAGTCATTGGGTTGCAAATTAAATTGCGTTACTGCTACTATAAGATACGAAGCAACAAGCAATATTGAAATGATTATAAAAATGTTCTTTTTCATGAGGCACACTATTGTTATAGACTTCTTTTAAGAAGTAATTGATTGATAGCCGGAACATAATTGTCGATGTCACCGGCGCCCAAAGTGATTAGTACTTCTATATTTTTGTCTTTCAAAACATTCAGAATATCTTCTTTTTTGCATATCGTCTTTTCGATTCCAGGACGAAGTTTATCATAAATGAGTTGGCTGGTCACACCTGGTATCGGCTTTTCACGAGCAGGATAAATATCTGTCAAGATCACTTCGTCTAGGAGCGAAAGACTATCGGCAAATTCTTCGTAGAAATCTCGTGTTCGAGTATATAAATGGGGCTGGAAGACAGCTGTTATCTTTTTGTCCTTATATAACTCTCGGATTGAAAGGATACTTTGTTTGATTTCTGCCGGATGATGTGCGTAATCGCTTAAAAAAACAATGTTATCATTCTTTATTTTAAAATCGAAACGCCGGTCCACTCCATGGAATGAAAGCATACCTTTTTTTATCTCTATATCAGTGGCTCCGTTAAGATGAGCAAGTGCCATAGCCGCAATACCGTTTTCGATATTGATGCTCATAGGCACACCGAGTTGGATATCATTGATTTTTGTATTGGGGGCAATGAAATCAAAAAAGATTTCGCCATTACCTATGCGCACATTCTCTGCATGAAAATCTCCTTTATCACGCGAATAGGTAAATGTTCTTACTCCACCTTGTACACGGGGTTTAAGTTGTAGATCTTCATGAATAATAAGGGCACCGCCCGGTTGGATAAGTTCTGTGTAGTGGGCAAAACTTTCCAAATATGCTTCATAGGTACCATATATATCCAGATGGTCGGCATCTGTAGCTGTAATGACGCTCATATAAGGTCTTAACCAATGAAAAGAACGGTCAAATTCATCTGCTTCGATAACGATATAGGGACTTGTCTTCGAAAGCAAAAGGTTTGTGCCGTAGTTTTTTGAAATTCCACCTAAGAAGGCTGTGCAATCTACATGAGATTCTTTCAGTAAGTGGGCAGTTATTGCAGAGGTGGTCGTCTTACCGTGAGTGCCGGCAATACAAAGCCCTTTTGCCGTACGGGTCAGTTCGCCCAATACCTGAGCTCGTTTTTCAATGGTAAATCCATTTCCCCGGAAATAAGCCAGTTCTTTGTGGGTTTCTGGTATGGCAGCTGTATAAATAACTAGTGTCGTTTTGTTATCGCGACATTCTAAAGGAATGAGATCGATATTTTCGTCATAGTGAATATTGGCTCCTTCTGCCACCAATTGTTGGGTTAGATGGGTTGGAGTGCGGTCGTATCCGGCAACGTAAATATCTTTTGAGAGAAAATAGCGAGCTATAGCGCTCATTCCAATGCCACCTGCACCTACAAAATATACTGATTTAAGAGATTTAAATTCCATTGTATTTTTACTTTTTAATTAATTTCAGTACTTCCTTTGCTATTACTTCCGCAGCATTAGGAAGTGCCAATTGTGCTATATTTTGACTTAGTTCTTTTAATTTATTCTCATTAGTAATCACTTTCATGGCTTCGGGCAAAAGTTTTTCGTGAGCTTCTATATCTTTTACGTAGACTGCTGCTCCTTTTTTGACGAGAGCAAGTGCATTTTTTGTTTGATGGTCTTCAGCGACATTAGGTGACGGAACTAATATTACAGGTTTGTGCAACATGCAGAATTCGGATATAGAACCGGCACCGGCACGCGAGATGACTAGATCGGCTGCCGCATAGGCTGTTGCCATATCTTTGATAAAGTCGTTGACATATAAATTGGTCATGTCTCCTGCTTTTTGTACTTCTAGCATCACTTGCTGATAGTAGATCTTTCCTGTTTGCCAGATGAATTGAATATCGGGATTTTCTTTTATAAACAATAAATTTGCAACTATTGTATCGTTAATAGTCTTTGCTCCCAAACTGCCTCCCAATATCAATATGACTTTTTTCTCTGGACTCAAATTGAAAGCCTTTACCGCTTCCTCATGAGATACTTGTTTCAATAGTCCTTGACGAACAGGATTGCCCGTCATAATGATTTTCTCTTGTGGAAAGAAACGTTCCATCCCCTCGTAGGCAACACAAATTTTCGCCGCCTTTTTTGCTAGTAGTTTATTAGTGACCCCAGCGTATGAATTTTGCTCTTGAATGAGTGTCGGAATACCTAGCATTCCCGCAGTTTTTAGCGTTGGTCCGCTAGCATATCCACCTACGCCTACTGCAACTTGTGGATTGAATTCTTTAATTATCTTTTTTGCCATGCGCTGGCTTTTCAGTAACTTGATGATGACACTTATGTTTTTTAATAAGTGCTTGCGATCGAATCCGGCAACAGGGAGTCCTTTTATCTCATATCCAGCGTCAGGAACTCGTTGCATTTCCATTCTGTTCTCAGCTCCGACAAATAATATTTTTGCCTCTGGCTTTAGTTCTTTAATGGCATTTGCTATGGAAACAGCTGGGAAAATATGCCCTCCTGTTCCTCCTCCGCTAATAATGATTCTAATATCTTCCATTTTCTTATCTCATTTTTGAATCTTCGTTTAACAATACAGCTGTAGGTTCGGCTGGTTGCATCATTGTTTCTTGCTCAGATTTCTTGCTTTTTTTAAGTTGCAATTTTCTAGTGTAATTACTTACGCTTAGTAGCATACCGATATACACACAGTTTATCAAAGTACTCGTTCCTCCTTTACTGATTAAAGGCAAAGGCTGACCTGTTACGGGAAATAGCCCTACGGCAACCAACATGTTGACGAGAGCCTGAGAAATCATAAGCAATCCTATACCTATGACCAATAAAGCTGGAAATGTCTTGTCGCATTGTCTGGCTATTCGTCCAGCTCTAATCAATAAGCAAATATACAGGAATACTACAAAAATACCGCCTACTAATCCCATTTCTTCAATAATAATGGCAAAGATAAAGTCGGAGGCTGCTTCACTGAGAAAATCTCGTTCTACAGAATTGCCTGGTCCTTTGCCTAATATACTACTTGTAGCTACGGCAATATTGGCATGCCCTACCTGTTCGTTTTGCTTAAAGTCGTATTGGGTTGCCGGAACTTCATCATGTCCTTGAGTGAATTTATCAATACGTGTCACCCATACATCAACACGATGGAGAAATGATTTGTCTTCTGTATTCGCCTTGGGCTTTGCAGCAGCATACACTAAGACAATAGCAACGAGTCCAATTATCGGTAATACTATCATCATTAGTTTTTTCATCGGAACTCGTCCTATGATCATCATTGTCATAATGACAATGAACAATAAGGCTGAGGTCGAGAAATTTTCCGGAAAAATCAAAACGCAAAGTGCAACAAGTAGCGGTGTAATAAACTTAAATGCTTCAGGACTCGCCCCTTCAGGAGTTTGTCCTTTCGATAAAACAGATGCGGTATAAATAATCATTGCCATTTTAGCCAATTCTGAAGGCTGAAATTTAATGCCGAAAAGGCTGAGCCAACGGGCTGCGCCATTGATACCATGTCCATGCGTTAAAGTAAATAGCAGCAATATGATTGATATTGGTATTAAGATGATACCCAACAATTGGAACCATTTGTAAGGCATGTTCATGACACAGATAACAACAATAAGTCCAACTATCAGAAAGCAGGCATGTTGGCGTAACGGCGCCCAATAGTTGCCGCTTTGATAAGTTAATCGACTACCGGCACTGAACACTTCAATCAGCGAAATGAGACAGAGGAAAAGGAATATAAACCAGATAACTCTATCTCCTTTAAATATTTTCAGTATCTTATTCAATCGTTTTGCTATTGTTTTATTGATATCAGAATCTTAACATTCTCTATAAAGCCCTTACACATACTTTGAATTGGTCGCCTCGATCTTCATAACTTTTGAATAGATCAAACGATGCACAGCAAGGACTCAATAAAACTGTTTGCCCTTTCTGAGCCATTTTATAAGCTGCATTTACTGCATCTTTCATATTCGTTTGGATATCGGCGACAGGCAGTCCCATAGGATCAAAGAAAGTATGTAACTTTTCGTTGTGCAATCCCAGATAAACAAGTCCGACACATTTTTCTCGAACCAAATCTTCTATCTCCGTATAATCATTGCCTTTATCTTTTCCCCCTAGTATTAATATTGTTTTGGTAGTCATGCTTTGAAGAGCGTACCAGCAAGAATTGACATTTGTAGCTTTAGAGTCGTTTATAAAAGTAATACCGGCAACAGAGGCAACTTTTTCTAAACGATGTTCTACTCCTTTGAAGTCGGCTAATGCTTTACGGATATATTCTTTTGAGATACCCGAAACGTTAGCCGATATGCCCGCTGCTAGTGAATTATAAAGATTGTGCCGACCGGTTAAAGCTAATTCTTCTTGTTCCATATTGAATGTGATCGGCTCATCTATCATTACTTCTCCATCTTCGACATATGCAATAGAGCCATTTTCTTTTGTGGCAGAGAAAGGATATAAGTGCGCTTTGATGCCGTGTTTGTCCAATTCACGTTTGATGGTAGGATCGTCGTTCCAGAAGATGAAAGCATCGTTCGGTGTCTGGTTTTGAGTGATCCTGAATTTAGCGTTAATATAATTCTGCATCTTGAAATCGTAGCGGTCAAGATGATCTGGAGTAATATTCATCAATACGGCAATATCGGCGCGAAAATTATACATATTGTCCAATTGAAAAGAACTTAATTCTATTATATAATAGTCGTGTCGCTCCGTTGCCACTTGGTAAGCCATACTTTTCCCTATATTTCCGGCTAGTCCGACGTTTTTACCCGCACTCTTAAATATATGGTAAATAAGCGATGTCGTTGTCGTTTTGCCGTTTGAACCTGTTATACAAATCATCTTCGCATTTGTATAGCGTCCTGCAAATTCTATTTCCGAAATGATAGGTATGTTTTTCTCATTTATTTTCAGAATCATCGGCGCGTTATTTGGTATGCCAGGGCTTTTGATTACCTCATCTGCATTCAATATAAGTTCTTCGGTGTGCGGATGATCTTCTTCAAAAGAAATATCATATTGATCAAGCAGTGCTTTATAATTGCTTCCAATAGTTTTCATATCAGAAACAAATACATCGAAGCCTTTTACTTTGGCAAGAACTGCGGCACCAGTTCCACTTTCACCTGCACCCAAAACGACTATTCTTTTCATCTTATTTATTATTTATATATCGCACGTTTATGTTTTATCTGATTTTTAAGGTAATAATGGTTATTGCAGCCAATAAGATAGTAACAATCCAAAAGCGGATAGTTATTTTTGCCTCGTGAAAAACATTCTTCGGTTTGGTGAAGATATAGGTACATGTCGGATCAAGCTGATCGAGAGTAGTACGAAAATGGTCATGAATTGGAGTTCGTTTAAATATCCGTCTTCGTATTCCTTTCTTTTTGCCTGCTTTAAAATAATTGACTTGCATGATAACTGACAGATTCTCAATCAAGAAGACGCCACAAAGAATCGGAATTAATAGCTCCTTGTGTATGATAATAGCAAATACAGCAATGATGCCACCTATCGTCAGACTGCCCATATCTCCCATAAATATTTGGGCGGGAAAGGCATTATACCATAAAAAGCCTATTAACGCACCTATAAAAGCGCAAATGAAAATAACTAATTCTTCAGTGCCCGGTATGTACATTATATTTAAATAGCTTGCAAATTCTATATGACTGGAAACGTAGGCTAATATACCTAGAGTTACTCCGATTATTGCAGAATTTCCAGCCGCCATTCCATCCATACCGTCATTTAAATTCGCACCATTAGAAACGGCTGTTACAACAAAGATGGTTACGATAACAAACAATATCCAACCTGCTGTCTGAGCATTTCGTCCCATGAAAGCTACAAAGTCTGCGTAGTCAAGGTTGTTTGATTTAAAGAAAGGTATTGTTGTCTTTGTCGATTTAATATTATTTGTTTTGTGTATTACTGCTATTTTAGCGCCGGCTCTATGCACCTCTACATTTTCGCGAATTACAACCGAAGGACTTAAGTATAGCGTCAACCCGACAATCAGACCGAGACCTACTTGCCCAATGATTTTGAATTTGCCATGTAGACCTTCTTTATCTTTTTTGAATATTTTGATATAGTCATCAACAAACCCTAAAGTACCCAGCCATACCGTTGTGACAAGCATCAATATCATGTAAACGTTATCCAGTTTACCTAGCAGCAGGCATGGAATTAAGATTGCGATGATAATAATAATACCTCCCATACTCGGCACTCCTACTTTATTAACGCCAAAGGGATCAATTTTAGCATCTCGCTGGGTTTCGGTGATCTGCTTTCTTTTCATCAGATCAATAAATTTGCTTCCCCAGATACTCGAAATAAGGAGTGCTAAAATAATTGATAATAGTGCCCTAAATGAAGTGTATCCAAACATTCCAGCACCTGGAAATCCTAATTTATGTAACCAACTGAATAAATAATATAGCATTGTCTTATATTTTAACGGTTGTTATTTCATCGCTTCTCTAACAACTTCGTGATCGTCGAAATGATGTTTTACTCCTTTTATTTCTTGATAATCTTCGTGCCCTTTACCAGCTACTAAAATGACATCGTCAGGCTGTGCCAACATACAGGCCGTACGGATAGCTTCACGTCTGTCTTCGATACTTATGGTCTTTTTCATATCGTCGTCAGTAAGTCCTGCTAGTACATCATTGATGATGGCCTGCGGGTCTTCAAAGCGAGGATTGTCTGAAGTTACAATAATTTTATCACTACCTTTGGCGGCTTCTTTAGCCATTAGAGGACGTTTACCTTTATCTCTGTTTCCACCGGCTCCGAATACGGTAATTACTTTACCTCTTCCTTCCAACACTCCATGAATGGCCTTTAACACATTGGCCAAAGCATCTGGAGTATGAGCATAATCAACAATAGCCGTATATCTTTTTGAAGATCTTATTGCTTCAAAACGTCCCGATACAGGATGGAGTGTACTGAGTACTCTTAATACTTCTTCCTCTTCTTTACCAAGTAACACTGCTGCGCCAAATACTGCTAATAAGTTAGATGCATTAAATTTGCCGACGAAAGGAACTGCTACTTCGTGATTGTTGAAATCTAGTAGCATACCTTCAAAATGTGATTCGAGAACTCTCCCTTTAAAATCGCTCAAACTTGTTAGCGAATAGGTATATATTTTCGATTTGGTGTTTTGAACCATCACTTTCCCATTTTTATCGTCAAGGTTTGTTAGGCTGAATGCATTCTTTGGCATATCGTCAAAAAACTTCTTCTTTGCCCGCAAATAGTTCTCTACCGTTTTGTGATAATCCAGATGATCGCGAGTAAGATTAGTAAATATTCCCCCTACATATTTTAATCCGCTGATTCTCTTTTGAGCGATAGAATGAGAACTTACTTCCATGAACGCATATTCGCATCCTGCATCTGCCATCTTTCCCAATAGCTCATTGAGCGTTACAGGATCTGGAGTTGTATGTTCTGTCGGAATAGGTTTGTCGTCAATATAGTTGCATACTGTCGAAACAAGCCCTACTTTATGTCCAAACGTTCGAAACATATTATATAATAACGTAGCAATCGTTGTTTTTCCATTAGTACCGGTTACTCCTACTAATTTCATTCGTGACGTTGGGTTGCCATAGAACGTTGTTGCTATTTTGCCAACGGTTTCTTCCGAATCATTTACTACAATATATGGTATCTCTTTTTCTATTTTGTCGGGAAGCTCTTCACACAAGATTGCGGTGGCGCCTTTGGCTATTGCCGAAGAAATATAGGCATGCCCGTCAGCTTGAGTCCCTCTCATGGCCATAAACAGATGTCCCTCCTTTATCAAACGAGAATCAATGTTTACTCCCGTAATTTCCTTCTCGGTATCACCAATAATCTTTATCGGTTGAATAGCCTTAAGTAAATCTGTTAATTTCATATCTAAATATTATTTATTATTTCATTATCAAATAAATTCGGCTTCCCTTGACTACTCTGGTTCCTGGTTGTTGAGATTGTGAAAATACTCTTCCTATGCCACTCACACCAACTCTTAGCCCTTTGTTCTCAAGTAAGTAAACCGCGTCTTTTGCTCCCATGCCAATAACAGATGGAACACCGTACAATTGTTCTTTCCTGTCCATGAGTATGGCATTTGTCGAATTTCTTTCTTTGCACCATATATGTGAAAAGTTGCCTGCAAATTGAGGACGCGATTGGATTTTTAAAGCATCCAATACATGTTTTGTCTCAGACCAATCCCCATCCATTAAACGAGGTATCATGTTGTTGACAGTATCCCGCGCATTTGCAGCTGGCAACCTCAAGTCTTTGGCATATACTTGCTCTGCAATTTTACCAAAAACAGAACCGGCCATTAGTCCTCCCGATGCAGGACCTCCCGGCTTTTGAATAGAAACGATACAACTATATTTTGGATTATCCGACGGGAAATATCCACAGAAACTTACCAAATAGGCAAATCCCTTTCGATAACCGGCCGTACCCTGTGATATTTGGGCTGTACCTGTTTTTCCCGATGCAGAGAAGTGTTTCGATTTTGCCGGTTTGCCCAATCCGTGCGGATCCATTACAACTCGTTTCAATATCATGTGTATCTGGCTTAATGTATGGTCGGAGCAGATTTTCGGATTGATAATCTCTGTAGAATAATTCTTGACTGTTTCTCCTTTTCGCACAATGTCACTTACAAATTTGGGGCGAACCATAACGCCATTATTGGCAACCGCATTATAAAAAGTCAGAATATTAAGTGGCGGAACTTGGGTCTCGTAGCCTATACTCATCCACGGCAATGTTGTTTTAGAAAAATATCTTTCATGCGGACCTTTTATGTTTGGCATGCCTTCTCCTTTTATTTGGAGATGCAACGGCTTGTCCAAACTCATTCTTTTTAGCCCGTCAATATATTTTTGAGGATCGTTGTGATAAAACTTATCGATGATAGTTGAGACTCCTACGTTCGAAGAATACATCAACACGTGTGTTACGTCAATAGGGCCAAATCCTCCTTTTGTATCCCAATTCCAGTCTCTCATATCTCGCCCATACATCTTTCGAACTCCTGAGCCGGTATCGACCATATAATCCGGAGTAATATAACCGTCTTCCATTGCAACCATGATACTAGCTGTCTTAAATGTAGATCCCGGTTCCATCATACTACTGATGGCATCATTTTTTGTTTCTTGGTAATCCCCTTTTGGAGACTTTGTCATGTTGACGATTGCTTTCACATTACCTGTTTTCACTTCCATCAAAACGACTACGCCCGAAGAAGCATTGATTTTTTTCAACTCGTCGACTAAAGCTTTCTCGCAAATGTCTTGCATGTCTACGTCGATTGTTGTTATTACATCGCAACCATCTTCTGGCGGAATATCAACAATATTCATAAACCGATTCATCACTTTTTGCCAGTGGGCTTTACCATCTTTGCCCCGTAATATGGAATCGAAAGATAACTCTATGCCATTTTTAGCTCCTTTAGATGCGTCGGGGTAAAGACTGCCTAAAGTTCGAGATGCAAGCGAACCGAAAGGCTTCTGTCTTCTGTTGTATATAATCTGATATAACCCTCCAATTCGGGAGGGCAGGCTGAATACCGGCAATTGTTTCACTTCCTGCAATTGCATGAAAGATATTCGAGTTGGATAGATAAGCCAGCTTTTGCTGTTTTTCCAAATTCCTTTTTCCAAGTGCAGACGAAATTCACGAGCACTTTTATCGGGAAATATCTGATGAAGCCCTTCACTTATTTTGAACACATTCTTTAGCAGGAGCTTACGGGTATCGAATTCGGGATCGTCGTCGTCTTTATTGGCTGTACAGTCCAAGTATATTCGATATTCAGGTAAAGAGCTAGCCATTAACTTACCATCGGCAGATATAATATTCCCTCTTGTCGGTTTTATGGGGATGTTCTCTTTGATGAAACGTGAAGCCACAGTCTCCCAATAATGACGTTCGAAGAACATCATATAACCGGCCCTACCTATCACAACACATCCTATGATGACCAGAATGGCTGTAAAAACCGTATAGCGTCCGAGAATAATCTTTCTATTTGCTCCTTTTGTTGCCAATTCTATTTTTCATTTTTATATTGAACGATTACAAACGGTGGCTCTGTAGACGTTTGTAGATCACTATTGCTCTTTTGTACATATTCTTCGATCTTACTCTGTCTGCTTATCTCCATGAGCTCAGAACTACGAGTCAAATCAATATATTTCCATTTTATCAATTCTCTTTTTAGTCTGTCAATCTTTAATTGTTGCTGTTGTACCGTATATCGATTATCAATATAGAATATAGTGAATGCAACAACGAGCACAATCATTCCTATTTGTTTTCTTAGCATTGCTCCAGACACGAACATATCTCCTCCGATCAATGAACCTAGAAAGTTTCTTTTTTTCTTCTTTTCTTTATTAGCCATTGTCTATCCCTCCAATTCTTTCTGCAATGCGCAATTTTGCACTTCTCGAACGTGGATTGTTCTCTATTTCTTCTTCACCGGGAGCAATTACTTTGTTGTTTATCAATTTGAATGGCGATATTACATTGCCAAAGAAATCTTTTCCACTGTCGCCTTTGAGATTTCCCGATTTCATTATATTTTTTACCATTCGATCCTCAAGAGAATGGTAGGTAATAACGGCCAATCGACCGCCCGGCTTTAAGACGTCGATAGTAGTGGTAAGCATTTCTTGAAGAGCCTCCATTTCATGGTTCACCTCTATCCGAAGAGCCTGAAACAGACGGGCCATTTCTTTTTTACCGGCAGAACGAGGAAAGAGCGGCCTCATCGTATCAAGTAGTTCTTGTACGGTATTGATTGTTTTCTTTTGGCGAGATCTGACAATGGCTGCAGCCATTCGCCGACTTTCTTTGAATTCACCATAAAGATAAAACACATCAGCCAACTTTTCTTCTTCATAATCGTTTATCACGTCCGAGGCTTTCATTAGTGCCTGTTTGTTCATTCGCATGTCTAAAGCAGAATCAAAGCGAAACGAAAATCCACGTTCACTATCGTCAAAGTGATGCCACGAAACGCCTAAGTCAGCTAATATTCCATCCACCGGTTCAGCATCGTAGTAGCGAAGAAAGTTGCTCAAGAAACGGAAGTTGCTGCGAACAAAAGTAAAGCGTTTGTCGTTCAGAATGTTGCGCTCTGCGTCTTCGTCTTGATCAAATCCCAAAAGCCTACCGCCATCGCCTAACCGAGAAAGGATTTCCCTAGAGTGCCCTCCTCCCCCGAAAGTAACATCCACATACGTACCGTCCGAATGAATATTAAGCCCATCTACACTTGGTTTTAGCAGTACCGGAACATGATATATCATTTCTGATTCGTTCATTCTTCCTCCCTTTCTTTCATTACTTCCTCCAATGCATTGCCAAACTCTTTTAAATCCATAAAAGGTTGTTCAGTTTGTTCTTTCGCCCATATCTCAATACGGTTATCCATGCCTACAAAGCGGACATCACTATGAATGCCAGCTACTTGTAGATAGCGCTTTGGTATAAGAATTCTTCCACTACTGTCGAGCGCTAAAATTTCCACATCGCTTACATATTGTCTGAATATGAGCTGATGTCGAGAATTCCAAGGACTGAGATGTTTGCGAAGTTCGTCCAATTCCATATTCCAAACGCTTTCGGGATATAGTACCAGACAATCTTGAAATACGTCTTTGCGCATGATAAGCCCATCCTCAGAGACAGATTGCAACTGCTTCCTAAACACGGCCGGCAAAAAGATTCTTCCTTTTGCATCAGCCTTGGCTTCCATATTGCCCCAAAAACGCATCATTTTTTTACATGTAAAATATCAGCCGTAAAATTAAACAATTCCCCACAATTCCCCACTCTATTTTCAAAAAAATTATCAACTAATTATTAATAGGTGAGGAAAGCGCCACTTTTAGGCTTAAATAAGGTGTTGTTTTTGCAATTCTCCAGCAGTTTCTTCTAATTCCCTGTACCATTCCGCACCATATTTCCGAATAAGGGGCTCCTTTAGGAATTGATAAATAGAAATATCTTCTTTTTCTCCTTTGAGTATAGCAGCTTTGCAGACATCCCATTTATTATAGTTGGCAGCATCATAACTTCCTACTTTACTGATACGTATAGGATAAAGATGGCACGACATAGGCTTGTAGAAATCGGTTTTACCTTCTCTAAATGCCTTTTCTATGGCACAATAACAACATCCCTTATCGTCATAACAAGTGAAGACACAATCCTTACCGTTTACAATAGAAGTCACCAAGTCACCTTCGCAGTCTACGAAAGAGGTACCTTGTTTATTTATCACTTCTTTGGCCTGTACCGATAGCTCGTTCCACACCGTTGGCAAAACTTCATCCAGCTTAGCCTTTTCTTCTTGCGTTATAGGTGCTCCGGAATCGCCTTCTACACAGCACCGTCCCTTGCACGCCTCAAGATCACAACAAAATTTTTGTTTCAATACGTCGAATGAAACAATCACATTACCAATCTGTACCATACATTTACTTCAACTAACAGTTTGCAAAGTTAGTGCAACTCAATAGCAATACAAAAAATATCCTTGATTATTTCAGAAAACATATTGACGAGCCATTATTTATGTACTTATACTGCTTGCGACTCACGCCCGTGAGTCGCAAGTTTCTTCCTTATGTTTTTTCCGACTCACGGCCGTGAGTCGGAAAAAACATAAGGAAGAAAACTTTGATTTCCCAATATGATAGATTTCATGCCTCTTTATGATCTATTTATCGAGTAAAGTAATAACTGAAATTTTCTTTGTTACAAATCCTTTCATACAGACATAAAAATCTGAATCTAGATTTTATTGTAAAAATATTTATTACCTTTGCCACAATTTTACTAACTTAAAATTTTTTGAAGATGAAAAAATCAATTTTACTAGCACTTTTCACACTTATTTCTGTTGTTTCATTCGCACAAGTTACTCCAGTCATAAAAGGAGGAGTGAATTTCAGTAACTACTATGGTGACGATTCCAGTAATTTTAAAACTCTTTTGGGTATTCGTTTAGGCGGTGGGTTAGAATATCAAATTAGTGATATGGTATCGTTGCAACCAACTTTGTATTTATCTCATAAGGGGATATCTGTCAAGGGACAAGATGCACATATTAATGCTTGGTATCTGGACATGCCCCTTGATGTTCAGCTACGTTTTAATGTGTCTGATAAAACTAACCTTATTGTCGCAGCAGGCCCTTATATTGCTTATGGTATCTTTGGAAAGCAAGACGTAACAGAGAAGAACGTTACAGTAAGTACCGACACGTTCGGTGGTGAATATGGAATTAAGAGATTCGATGCAGGCTTGAACTTTGAATTAGGATTAGAGTTCGGCAAATATATTGTCGGCGGTAGCTATGAATTGGGATTAGTTAAACCAGTAAGTGCATATAAATTATATAATTCTAACTTCAGCCTTAACGTCGGTTATAAATTCTAATTGATAGAAAGATGACAGTTTTATAAAAAAGCTGTTTACTTAGATACAATTTTAAATAAAAAAGGAACGCTCGCATATTGCATGCAGCGTTCCCTTTTTTATTTTATCTGAACTTATTTCAGTAATACTTTGCCAGTCATTTCCTTTGGTGCTTCAAGTCCCATTATTTTGAGAATAGAAGGAGCAACATCTGCCAGACGTCCGTCTTCCACCTGAGCCGATTTATTTTCGGTGACATAAATACAAGGAACCGGATTCAGAGAGTGAGCTGTATTGGGAGTACCATCGGCATTCAATGCATGATCGGCATTACCATGATCCGCAATAATAATAGCCTCATAACCTTGAGCCTTTGCTGCTTCAATCGTTTCTTTTACGCAAGCATCAACAGCAACTATGGCTTTAGCTATAGCATCATAAATGCCGGTATGCCCTACCATATCACCGTTGGCGTAATTCACTACAATAAAATCGTATATATTCTGATTAATAGCCTCAACAAGCTTGTCTTTTACTTCATAAGCGCTCATCTCGGGTTTCAGATCATAGGTTGCAACTTTGGGCGAAGGAACCAATATACGATCTTCATTCTCATAGGGTTTTTCACGACCTCCATTAAAGAAGAAAGTAACATGGGCATATTTTTCTGTCTCGGCAATATGCAATTGACGAAGGCCTTTGGATGAAACAAACTCACCGAGAGTATTTTCCACATTTTCTTTATCAAACAAGATATGTACTCCTTTGAACGTTGAATCGTAAGGTGTCATGCAATAATACTGCAAATTGGGTATGGTACGCATTCCAAAGTCAGGTTCGTCGTTTTGTGTCAAGACAGCAGTCAACTCTTTTGCACGGTCATTACGGTAGTTGATGAATATAACGACATCCCCCTCTTTAATAGTTCCGTCGAAAGTAGAATTGACAATAGGTTTGATAAATTCGTCGGTCACACCTTCATCGTACGATTCTTGCATCGCTTTTACCATATCATCCGATTTCTTTCCAACACCTTTTACCAAAAGATCATAAGCTTCTTTGACGCGTTCCCAACGTTTGTCGCGATCCATAGCATAGTAGCGCCCTATGATAGAGGCAATCTTACCTTCTGATTTTGCGCAATGATCTTCGAGTTGACGAATGAAACCCATACCGCTTTTAGGGTCAGTATCACGACCATCCATGAAACAATGGATGAAAGTGTTTTTGATATCATACTCTTTGGCTATATCACACAGTTTGAACAGATGATCAAAAGAACTGTGTACACCACCATCAGAAGTAAGCCCCATGAAATGAACGCTCTTACCTGTCTCTTTGGCGTAAGAGAATGCTGCAACAATTTCTTTGTTTTGCATAATACTGCCGTCTTTGCAGGCACGGTTAATCTTCACCAAATCCTGATAAACCACACGCCCGGCGCCAATATTGAGATGCCCTACTTCTGAATTACCCATTTGCCCGTCGGGAAGTCCTACATCTTCACCACAAGCCATAAGCTGCGAATGAGGATAAGTTGCAAACAATTGGTCTAAGTAAGGAGTTGGAGTATTGAAGATGACATCATCTTTTTTATGGTCGCCCATGCCCCAACCATCGAGAATCATTAAAAGAGCTTTTTTACTCATCATTGTATTTTTTAAATTAATATTGTCTGGTTTAGAAGGAGTCTATATCAAAGGTGGCGTTTAATGACAAAGCATCTAAGTCGCTTTCCTATTGCGTGTGAAGTAATAACTTCACCACTTTTGGCATCATCCCTTTTCGGCTGCAAAGTTACAAAAAACTATAGAGCCTGATAGACAAACTGCATTAAAAAGTATATATATGAAGTAAAAAAACGGGGAAAGAAGGCTCCTTTTCGGCTAATATTTTATAAATTTGCATTGTCAAACAAATCTTTAAAAATATATGGACGATTCGAATCCTCGATTATGCCGTTTTAATTATTAACTTTGAACAGAGCAGGCCGATTCATCGATTGCCTCTGTTCGTACTAATGTATAGGAGACAAACAGATGAGAAAGTATCTCTCTTGCAAATCAACTACCGGTTTTGTAGAGATCAAAGAATGGGCACCAAACTGTTGGGTCAATGTAGAATGTCCCAATGAAGACGATTTCAATTTCCTAAAAGAAAAGTTGAAGGTTCCCGAATCTTTCTTGAACGACATCGCAGATACAGACGAACGGCCTCGTAACGACACAGAAGGCAATTGGTTGCTTACCATTCTTCGTATTCCTATTACGACAAGCTCCGAACAAGGAGTTCCCTTCAATACGATTCCCATAGGAATTATTACTAAAGATGATATTACGGTTTCTGTTTGTTATTATCAATCGGAATTACTGCCCGACTTTATACAACATACCCGACGAAAAGGATTGGTTGTCCGCAATAAGCTAGATCTTATCTTAAGACTTATTTATTCTTCTGCCGTTTGGTTTTTAAAATACCTGAAGCAAATCAACAATGATGTGACAGATGCCGAAAAAGCATTAGAACAAAGTATCCGTAACGAGGACTTGTTGCAGCTTATGAAATTGCAAAGGGCATTGGTTTATTTCAATACTGCCATACGTGGCAACGAAGTGATGATAAGCAGATTGAAAACCATTTTTCAAGACACCGACTTAATGGATAAAGATCTGACAGAAGATGCAATTATCGAATTAAAACAGGCTCTCAATACTGTCAACGTATATAGTGATATTTTGACCGGAACGATGGATGCATTCGCATCTGTCATCAATAACAACGTCAACACGATCATGAAACGTATGACGAGCTTCTCTATCATATTAATGGTGCCTACCCTTATTGCCAGTTTCTATGGAATGAATGTTAAGATTCATGTAGCCGAGATACCTCATGCATTTTTCTATATTGTTCTGTTCTCAGTAGGATTCTCCACATGCACTTTCTTTATTTTCCGCAAGATAAAGTGGTTCTAAAAACCGAAGGTAAGCTGTCCATCACCCAATAAGTTAAAAGTCTTTCGGTGATAAGGTGTCGTGCCATATTGCCTGATAGCTTCTCTATGTAGTTTGGTGGGGTAACCTTTATTTTGTTGCCAAGCATACATGGGGTATTCTTCCGCAAGCTTTATCATATAGTCGTCACGATAGGTCTTTGCCAAGACCGAAGCTGCTGCTATAGATAGATATTTGCCATCACCCTTTACAATGGTTGTATAAGGTATATTCTCATACGGTTTAAATCGGTTACCATCAATAATAAGTTCTTCAGGAGCTACTTTCAGAGCCTTTACCGCACGATGCATTGCCAAGATAGAAGCATTGAGAATATTGATTTTGTCAATTTCTTCAGGAGTGGTTATGCCCACCGCCCATGCAATAGCCTCCTTTTCTATAATCGGTCTTAGTGCATACCGTTGATGTTCGGTAAGCTGCTTAGAATCGTTGAGCTGTTCGTTATGAAAAGAAAGAGGCAGTATAACAGCAGCGGCATATACCGCTCCTGCTAGACAGCCTCTTCCGGCCTCGTCGCAACCGGCTTCGATAACTCCTGTATGTAGACAAGGCAATAACATTTCTATTTATTATTTATAATAAACTCCAAGCAACCGTAAGACCCGCCATAACGATAGCCACCATACTCATTAATTTAATAAGTATGTTAAGACTTGGTCCGGACGTGTCTTTAAACGGATCGCCTACTGTATCGCCTACAACTGTAGCTTTGTGTACTTCACTACCTTTTCCGCCAAGGTTGCCTTCTTCGACATATTTCTTGGCGTTATCCCAAGCGCCACCCGCATTTGCCATGAAGATAGCCAAAACAAACCCACTGCTCAATCCGCCTATAAGTAAGCCAACGACACCTGTTACTCCAAGAATGACTCCTGTTAGAATCGGGGCAATGATAGCGAGTAACGATGGAACGATCATGGCATGTTGCGCACCTTTTGTAGAAATCTGAACACAACGTTCATAATCGGGCTCTGCTTCCCCTGTTAATATCCCCTTTATTTCGTGAAACTGACGACGTACTTCATCTACCATTTTGCCCGCAGCACGACCTACAGCATTCATCGTTAAACCGCAGAAAAGAAATGCCATCATCGAACCGAGGAATATACCGCCTAGCACTTTTGGGTTCATTAGGTTGACATCATAATATCTCATGAAATCTGTAATTGATGCGCTTTTTAAAGGTATAGAACTGCCGCCCGCAAAGTTTAGCGTGGTCTGTCCGATGCGCTCTAAGCCCATTCTGATTTCTTCGATATACGATGCCAATAGTGCTAGTCCTGTAAGGGCTGCTGATCCGATGGCAAAACCTTTACCCGTCGCAGCTGTTGTGTTTCCTAAAGAATCGAGAGCATCTGTGCGCTTACGAACCTCTTCCCCCAGACCTGACATTTCTGCATTTCCACCTGCGTTATCAGCAATCGGTCCATAAGCATCTGTTGCTAATGTGATGCCCAAAGTAGATAGCATGCCGACAGCAGCAATACCGATGCCGTAAAGCCCCATGCCTACATTATTGAAATCAAATCCAGAAGCGAACATATAAGAACATATAATGCCAATAATAACAGTTAAGACAGGGATGCAAGTAGAAATCATACCAAGTCCTATTCCACCAATAATAACGGTAGCCGGTCCTGTCTTACCTGCTTCACTTATTCTGCGAGTCGGGGCATATGATTGGGAAGTATAATATTCGGTAGAACGTCCTATAATAACTCCGACTATTAAACCTGTTACAACAGAACAACTTATCCAAGCCCAATTATCCAATTGCAGAAGCCAAAGGATAAAGAATGTACCGATAACAATAAGAGCTGATGCTAAATTAGTGCCTATAGCCAAAGATTTAAGCAGATTGCTCATACTTGAATCTTCTTTGGTACGAACAGAGTAGATACCTAATATGGAAAGGATGATGCCTATAGCTGCGATCAGCATTGGTGCGATAACGGCTTTATATTGCATCACAGGATTCATCGCGAATGCCGAAGCACCCAATGCGGCAGTCGAAAGAATCGAACCGCAGTAAGATTCGTATAAATCGGCACCCATGCCGGCTACGTCACCTACATTATCGCCCACGTTATCGGCAATCGTTGCGGGGTTTCGGGGATCGTCTTCGGGAATACCTGCTTCTACTTTTCCAACTAGATCAGCACCAACATCTGCGGCTTTAGTATAGATACCTCCACCCACACGAGCAAACAACGCTTGTGTACTGGCACCCATTCCGAAGGTTAACATTGTAGTCGTGATGAAACAGAGACGCGCAGCAGCTGACATAGAGTCGGGGGCGAAAGCATTTAATACGATAAACCAAAATGAAATGTCTATCAATCCGAGCCCCACAACAACAAGTCCCATGACAGCGCCACTTCTGAAAGCGATACGGAGTGCGCCATTCAATGACTTCCGTGCGGCATTGGCTGTCCGCGATGAAGCATAGGTGGCAGTGTTCATTCCAAGATAGCCTGCCAATCCCGAGAAGAAACCACCGGTAAGGAAAGCAAACGGCACCCATGCGTTTTGTACGCCGAAAGCTGCCATCATAGAAAACAATGCACACAAACAAACGAAGACTATTGCTACAATCTTGTATTGTTGCCTTAGGTAAGACATGGCGCCTTTTCGAACGGCACCAGCAATTTTAATCATCTGAGGAGTTCCCTCTTCAGTCTTCTTCATCTGGCAGTGGAACAGCCAGGCGAAGCCAAGAGCAAGCAGTGCGGCTACAGGGATGAGCCAAAAAATAGGAGTAATCATAGAATCAAACGTGTTTTTTAGTTATTAAAAGCGGCCCTAAAATACTAAATAAATAGAATAAATCAAAGGATAATTCTTAAAAAAAATATTAAATCGCTTTTCTATGATTCTGGCGTTATTGATTCTTATTCGTAACGTACTGCCGTACCACTCGCAGTAACCATAAGCATACTACCGCTTCCTCCTACAGTTTCGTAGTCGAGATCTATGCCCACAACGGCATTTGCACCCATTGCTTCTGCGTGTGCTTGCATTTCACGCAAAGCCGTGTCTTTAGCTTTGCGTAATACTTCTTCGTATGATGAAGAACGACCGCCAACAATATCGCGGATACTTGCAAATATATCACGGAACACGTTGGCACCAATAATAGTTTCGCCTGTTACAATACCCAAATAGTCTGTGATCTGATGTCCTTCGAGTGAAGGGGTCGTTGTTAGTACCATAATTATAAATTGTTTTTAATTAAACATTTTACTTACTCTTTCAATACCGGCAATCAATGTATCTAACTCTTCTTTTGTATTATAAAGTCCGAATGACGCTCTAACCAATCCTTCTACGCCAAGGCGAATCATCAGTGGTTGCGCACAATGATGACCTGTGCGTACAGCTATGCCAAGCCTATCCAGTAAGGTTCCCATATCCAAATGATGAATATCTCCTACTAGAAAAGAGATAACCGAACCTTTATCAGCTGCCTCACCATAAATCCTCATGCCCGGTATTTCTTTCATTCGTTGCATGGCATATTGAGTCAGTTCATGTTCGTAGGCTGCAATATTCTCCATTCCTAGAGCTGATATATAATCGATGGCCTTGGCCAGCCCGTTGGTGCCTATGTAATCCGGAGTTCCCGCCTCAAACTTGAAAGGCAGTTTCTCAAAAATCGTCTTTTCAAAACTAACACTTTGTATCATCTCTCCGCCGCCTTGATAAGGAGGAAGTCGATCTAACCAATTTTCTTTACCGTAAAGCACACCTATTCCCGTCGGTCCATAAACCTTATGCCCGGAGAAAGCAAAAAAATCGGCATCCATATCCTGCATATCCACTTTCATGTGCGGAACGGATTGTGCTCCGTCTATTAAAACGGGAATGTTGTGGCTATGGGCAATGGTTATCATTTGTTTTACGGGATTCACAGTGCCGAGCACATTACTCACTTGCGTTATGCTTACTATTTTTGTTCGTTCGGTAAACAACTTCTCGTATTCGTCAAGCAATAGTTCTCCTTTGTCGTTTATGGGAATAACCCGTATAGAGATACCTCTTTTTGCTGCAAGTATTTGCCATGGTACGATATTGCTATGATGTTCCATCGCAGAGATAATCACCTCATCACCTTCAGACATAAATTCGTTACCAAAACTATCTACCAAAAGATTTATGGCTTCGGTAGTACCACGGGTGAAAATGATTTCGTCTGTTTTCTTTGCATTAATGAAAGCTCTGACTTTTTCGCGGGCTTCTTCATGGAGATCGGTAGCTTGTTGCGATAAAAAATGCACCCCTCGGTGAACATTGGCATTTACCGAATAATATTCATCTGCAATAGAGTCTACCACCATCCGTGGTTTTTGTGTCGTCGCCGCATTATCGAAATAAACCAAAGGCTTACCATATACCGTTCTTCCAAGTATAGGAAAATCGTTTCTTATCTTCTTTACGTCGTACATTTTTCTGTTTATTTGCATTTGTGGCAACTGCCGCATCTATTCAACTCTCCCCGAAAACGCTTCTCAACCAATAGATGGAGACGGTCTTTCAAAGCATCAAGCCGAATGGTATCAATAACTTCATTAACAAATGCGAACATCAACAACATCCGAGCTTCCTGCTCACTGATTCCACGAGATCTCATGTAGAACAAAGCCTGTTCGTCCAATTGACCCACGGTCGAACCATGCGAACATTTGACATCATCGGCATAAATTTCAAGTTGAGGCTGGGTATACATTCTTGCATCTTTGGTAGCACACAAATTACGATTTGTTTCCAACGAATTTGTCTTCTGTGCTCCAGGGCGAACTAAGACCAAACCGGAGAAAGCGCCAACTGCATGATCGTCCAATACATATTTATATAGCTCATTACTATTACAACGAGGAGCTACATGATCTATCTTTGTACAGTTGTCCACGTGTTGCTCTTTATCGGCTATCGCCATTCCACAAAGATTGGTTTCGGCACCTTCACCTTCAAGGGTAACGACGGTTGTATTGCGAGTGCGCCCATTATAGAGTGTCATGTTATTGAGCAACACATTGCTCCCTGCCTCTTGCTGCACAAACATATTGCTTACGCGAGTTGTCTGTTCGCTAGTTTCTTCTATTTCATAGAAATCCAACTTCGAATGGGCTCCTGCAAATATTTCAACAACCTGAGTGGCCAGGAAATTCACTTTATCCATGGCATGATCACAAATGAGCATTCTTGCTTGCGTGTTTTCTTCAAGAATAATGAGTACCCTACGATTGACCATCAGATCGACATCCGAACGCAGCAAATTAATAAGCTGTATAGGACGTTCAATAATGATGCCTTTCGGGATATAGAACACTATTCCATCTTGCGCAAAGGTTGTATTGAATGCAGTGACACCGTCTTCTTCCGTTTTAGCAAGTTTGCCATAGTATTGTTTCATCAGTTCCGGATGACTTATGGCAAAGTCTTTCAAGCTTCCGAAGATCACACCATCGGGTAATGCTATTTTCGGTAGTTTATATTGATAAAACATATCGTTGAGAACAAAATAGAGCGAAGTACTCATATTGGGCACATCACATTTAAACACGTCATCAGTCGTAACTGGAATATTGACGCGATTGATATTCATGCCATAATCCGGTTCAAAATATTCGGCAATATTGGTACGGCGGTATCTCTCTAGTTTATTCGTGGGGAAGCCTAACTTCTGAAAGTCATCAAAAGCCTTATCGCGCAACTCGTTCATTGCCGGAGTGCTTTGTCGGCAAATTTCGGCTTTGTGTTGGACGAATAAGTCGATATATTGTTGTTCTATACCCATGATTATTCTTCTCCTAATTCTTTCTTAATCCAGTCGTAACCTCTTTCTTCAAGTTCAAGAGCCAGTTCAGGACCGGCAGTTTTTACTATTTTGCCTTTATATAATACATGAACGACATCCGGCTTAATATAATCCAACAGCCGTTGATAGTGTGTAATGACTATACAACTCGTTTCAGAGGTTCTTAGTTTATTCACTCCTTCGGCTACAATACGTAGCGCATCAATGTCAAGTCCGGAGTCTGTTTCGTCAAGAATACTAAGCGCCGGTTCTAACATGGCCATCTGAAATATCTCATTACGCTTCTTCTCTCCTCCCGAAAAACCTTCGTTTACAGAGCGGTTGGCGAGTTTATTATCCAATTCGACCACAGCCCTTTTCTCACGCATCAGATGAAGAAAATCCGTAGCGCTGAGTGGCTCTTGTCCGAGATATTTACGTTTTTCATTGAGAGCCGTACGCATAAAGTTCACCATACTGACACCCGGTATTTCTACAGGATATTGAAAACTGAGAAAGATCCCTTCATGACTCCGTTCTTCCGGTTTAAGAGATAGTAAGTCCTTATCATTAAAATGAATGCTTCCTTTAGTCACTTCAAAAGTAGGATTACCTACCAATACACTGCTCAATGTACTTTTCCCAGACCCATTAGGTCCCATTATGGCGTGGATCTCTCCTTTTTTAATGGTTAGATTGATACCTTTTAATATTTCCTTATCGCCAATACTGGCATGTAAATCTTTTATATCTAGCATTATATCTGACATAGCAATTTTATTGTTTAATGTGTTTAACCTATACTTCCTTCAAGAGATACGGCCAGTAACTTTTGCGCTTCGACGGCAAATTCCATCGGTAGCTTATTGAGTACTTCTTTGGCGTATCCGTTTACAATTAGTCCTATAGCATCTTCGGTAGGTATACCCCTTTGGTTGCAATAGAATATTTGATCTTCATTAATCTTGCTGGTTGTCGCTTCGTGTTCTACTACAGCCGTGTTGTTGTGGATATCCATATACGGAAAAGTGTGGGCACCGCATTTGTCACCCAATAGTAACGAATCACATTGGCTGTAATTTCGAGCGCCGTCGGCACTTTTATTTACCTTTACCAGTCCTCTATAAGAATTCTCACTGTGACCGGCACTTATGCCCTTACTTACAATAGTACTTCGGGTATTCTTACCGATATGAGTCATTTTCGTCCCCGTATCAGCCTGCTGATAATTGTTCGTTACGGCTACTGAGTAAAATTCGGCAGTAGCATTATCACCGGTCAATATACACGATGGATATTTCCATGTAATGGCTGAACCGGTTTCTACTTGTGTCCATGACAATTTGCTGTTGACTCCTTTGCAATGACCGCGTTTTGTTACAAAATTGTATACGCCGCCTTTACCTTTAGCATCACCGGGATACCAATTTTGCACAGTACTATATTTCACCTCGGCATTATTACCTACTACAATTTCGACGATAGCCGCATGAAGCTGATTTTCATCGCGCATAGGCGCTGTACAACCTTCCAAATAAGAGACATACGATTCGTCTTCGGCAACAATTAGCGTTCTTTCAAACTGCCCGGTATTTCGAGCGTTTATACGAAAGTAAGTTGATAGTTCCATAGGACAACGTACTCCTTGCGGAATATAGACAAATGACCCGTCGGAAAATACAGCCGAGTTGAGCGATGCAAAGAAATTATCGTGAGGTGAAACAACTGAGCCCAGATATTTCTGCACCAAATCCGGATGATTCTTTACGGCCTCACTTATAGAGCAGAAGATGATGCCCTTCTCCATCAATGTACTTTTGAAAGTTGTTTTCACCGATACGGAGTCCATCACCGCGTCAACAGCCATTCCACTCAATTGCCGTTGTTCATGTAACGGAATACCAAGTTTATTAAACGTCTTGATCATTTCCGGATCAAGTTCTTTATCTCCATCTTTAACTGCAGCTTTCTTTGTTGGGTCGGCATAATAAGATATAGCTTGATAATCTATTTCCGGTATACGGAGGTGAGCCCAATGCGGCATCTTTTGAGTAATCCAATAACGGTAAGCATTCAATCGAAAGGCAAGTAGCCATTCCGGCTCTTCCTTTTTGGCAGATATCAGTCGAATAGTATCTTCGTTCAGCCCGCGTTGAATCACCTCCGTATCAACGTCGGTCGTAAAACCATACTTATACTTCTCTTCTGCTATCTGTTTTACTAGTTTATTTTGGTCGTTATCTTGCATTATATTTTTAGAAAAAGTTCAATAGAACATATTACGTAGCAAAGATAACACAAGCCAAAGACAAAAGAAAATAAATTCATTTATTTTTATTGTTACAACCATGTTTGTTTAGCCAAAAACATCATGCAAAAAAGAAGGGAGCAATATAAAATAGAGGGTTCAGCCTCAACTACATTGCTCCCGATCGTGTTTACTAAATTTAATAACCTTTCAATTCGATTCACTACTGGCGCTACCGCTCTTTCCTCCCTTTACATCATCATTACTAATAGAATGTTCTGTCTTCTTTACAGCTGCTTTCAAGCTACCTATACGATAGCTTATTCCAATACCGTAATAACTCTGAGGAGTTTTAGAAGACGTCCTATTTATAAAATTGGTAGCAGATGTAGTACTGTTGTAAGTATAATGTTTTTCAAATATGTTCGAAGCGAAAGCAGAGATCGTTAGTCGGTCTTCCTTCATGAAACTACGATTTAATCTAAATGAATAAAATCGGTATCCGCTACTTTTTCCTTGCAGCATATAGCTAGGAGTACTACCCCCAAAGTTCACTCCAAACCGAAGTTTAAAAGGCATGGTATATTGAATACCTGACCATAAATCGGCTGTCCATCCATAGTTCTTCAATCCTTGTGCCGGGCTCGTTATATGTGCATAATATCCACTATAATTCATATATACTTGAAACGTTGATGTAGGATTCCAGTTGAGATAGCCGCTTAATCCTGTATTCCGACTGTGTCCGATATTCTCATAAGTCGTATACATGGCGCCTACAGGAGCATAGTGCTTATTGTCGTCAAACCATTCACCACTCCCACCAATAAGTCGACTAACGCTTTCGATGCCATTATTATTGAATGCATGAGAGAAATTAATATTTAAATTAAATTTCGGAGAAAACGAACTATAGTTCAAATTGAATGTATGCGATTTCTCGCTTTTCAAATTCGAATTACCTTGGCTGATGCTCATCGGAGTACGATTATCAAAGTAGGGGTTCAAATTCCCAATACTGGGACGCATAATTCGCATATTGTATTCAAACCTCAAGTTCTGGGTTTCACCCAATTTAAAACTTGCAGTCACCGACGGGACTAAATCTCCATAATGAGTTCTGAAATTAGCGCTGGAAGGAATAGCTCCCGAAAGATATTTTACTCTTTGTTCGGTCAACTCATAGCGCAAACCAGGCATCAGCGAGACAGACTTATATTTGAATGTATAGCTTAGATAGGCTGCAAAAATATCATTCAGGTGTTTGTAGTGACTACTTCGATCGTTCTGAAATACATAAACTTCGCTATTTCCATCGGCTTGATATATTTTATCGTCGCTGGAATTGTTCCGTAAAATATATTTCACCCCTGCATCCAGCTTATGATATTTGCTTATCGGAGTAGTATAATCTGCTTGAAAAGTATGTTCCGCGGTACTATTTTTGCCGTCAGAATGAGTGTTGTCCAAGAAGAAATTCTTAACGATATCCGTACCCGTATTATCTATTATATTATCATAACGAAGATAAGAACCATTCGTCATCGGCTGAGCATTCAACTTGTATGACAACGTAAATATCCGTTCTTTATTTTTTCTGGAAGTACGTTGATAATCTACGCTCCCTTCTATATAATTCCATGAGTTCGATCCCTTTCCTGCACTCCCATATTGATAAGCCAATTGGTTGCGGGTTGAATTCCACATTCGGTCCATACTGTTGTTATAATTCCGAGTCGAGCTGCCATACGTGGTAAAAGAAGTAGAAAGCAACTGCAAAGAATCCACCTCATAACTAGCTTCAAGTGTTCCGAATTGAAAATTACCGTGCCCCGTTGATTGGCCATCTGAATCCAAGAATTTTTGGGTACTCGAGTCATAATTTTCTCTATGACTTTCATTGATTGATTTCGGATTATAGTGATGATTCAAACCATAATTCATGCTCATTGTAAGCTTACCCGTTTTAGTGATGGCATAGATATTTGTACCCTCGCTACGATTGTTTACCCGCCCATTAATATTGACACTATAACCTTCCATGCCCCCCTGAGTAGTTACGATATTTAAAATTCCGGCCGTTCCCTCAGCATCATATTTTGCCCCAGGCGAAGTAATGACTTCTATTTTTTTGATAGCTGAAGCAGGCATACTTTTAAGCACTTCTTTAGGATTATTACTCATCATCGTGTTGGGTTTGCCGTTTACATAAATTTTAAAATTGCTATTCCCATTCACTTTGATGTTGTCATCTCCATCGACTGTGACGAGTGGCACTTTGCGCAGCATCTCTATCACAGAGTTCGTTTTCGAATCAGGATCCGATTCTATATCATACGATAGTTTATCAACCTCCATCTTCACCAAGGGTTTCTTAGCTACAACCTCCACTCCTTTCAGTGCCGTAGCTTCTTCCTTCAAATAAATTTTTCCCAAATCAAAAGATTTTGAGGCAGTACCTACCTGAAAGTCACGTTTCACGGTCTTTTTACCAATCGAAGAAATCACGAGTACATAGTTTCCCTTGGAAGCTGGCATCTCTATCTTGAAATTTCCGTTATTATCACTGACTGCCATTTTGATTGCTTTCTCCATAACATCACCTTTCTGCACGATTCTCATCGTAGCATAAGGTTCCGTTATTTTTGTCAGCGAATCGAGCAATACTCCCTTTATAAACATTTTATTTGAACCGGTTTCGCTATTTTTGGTAGCTTGTTGGGCATTCATTGTTATCGTCAGAAAAAATAGAGGCAAGAACAATACAAAGAACGATTGTTTTCTCATCTTAATAAAATTAGTTTGTTCGTAAATAATTTGAATATTACTTTATCATACTCTCTTCTCTTCAATAAAAAGGACAAGAAGATGTTTATCTTATTTATTAGACGACATCTTTATCTAAATTGTTGCAATTCGCACTGCATATTTAACAAAAAGAAGCTTTTCAAGGTTATACATCAGAAGGTTCTGATATTTCAATTCATTACAAAGAGGCTTTGCCACCTCCGTATGACACCATACGGCGCTATCCCACAGTATGTTAATGATGCACCGCATGCAACGCCAGCGGAAATAGGTCCCAAAATCGGGGCAAGAGCATATTGTAGGCACCTTATTTTCGGCGGACCTTTGCTTAGAACGATTCTAAATGATAGCCTACGCATAGCTGAGGAGTCGATCTGCACATAAGCAAGTGTATTCCATATACTCTTGAGAAACATCTCATTCCCGAGGAAAGGTGCCGGAAAAACAAATACACCACTTCAACATGTAGCGTATCGAATAGGTTTGCACCAACTTATTTAGCACTTATCAGCCTCTTTGTTTAAAACAACACTATGTAAAATAAAAAATAAAGAGAATCTACATCTCTCATAGAATCATCTCATTTTTCAGCAATAGCATCTCATGTCTATTTTACGCCACAAGTCACTGATTGGTTGAGAATTGCACACCTGACAGACGTTTATATCCAAAACAAAGTGAACAACATTAGATATACTGATACTTTTTTATCTAACCTCACCTTACAAGGTACTACAGACAAGTATTTGAGGTATCAACTTGCAGTCAGGTTGTAAATCGAATCAGGATAACAATATAAAGGATTGAATGTAAAGCACTGATATATAGCGAGAAATTCATAAGGACGAAAATAAAAGTTTGTACTTACAAACTTTTATTTTCGTCCTTATGAATTTTTATGTTCGCCCTTATCATTTTTTGAGAACGCAGGTTCGATTTTGTGTATCAATAAGTGCCACTGTGGTGTACTGAATTTGGTTGACAGTTAAACACTAGTAAACCTAAGGGAGTTGACAAGTACAATCATGTATACCTAAAGGAGTTGTCAACTCTGCAAAGTTAATCCTATTTTTATTGACAAACAAGTATTGTTTGTTCTTTATAGTCTGTTTTGTTCAGCTGATGCTTTAAAGCATCAGCTGAACAAAGTGGGTTTGGATGTTCTCCCGGGAGCATTTGCATCGGTGTTTTCATCGCCAGAGCTTGGTGCGGTCGTGCCCAATTGTAGAGATATATGGATCTGGCGACACCTTCCAGGGCTTCATCAAATGTTTTATTCTCATAATCGAAGAGCCATCCGTTCTTAACGGTATTGTTCATCCTCTCGGCCAGGGCATTGTGCAAGGGGTCGCCCGTTTGCGTCATACTGATAGCGATTCCTCTTTCTTTGAGCAGTGACACATAACCTTTTGATGCATACTGCACGCCTCGGTCGGAGTGATGGATAAGACCTGAAAGGTTGAATCCCTGGCCTTTATAAAAGTCGCAGGCCATCATCAACGCTTTTGCCGGTCCTTCCGCTTCAAGAGTCCGAAAGAGGGCATATCCCACAATGATGCGGCTGAAGACATCCGTCAGCAGCGAAAGATAGGCAAATCCTTCTTTCGTGGATATATAAGTGATGTCACCCACCATCATGCGGCAAACACCACAGGCCACGTATTTAGGAGATGTGTTAAGCAAATCCGGATAGATCCGATACGGATGATCGGAGTTGGTCGTACGAGGTCTGTAACGTCTGCGGCGCAGCATCATCCCGTTGGCCCGAAGGACATCGATAAATCGGTCGCGTCCTATCGTGAACTTTTCTCCGAACCGAGACTTACACAGACTGTAAAGCTCGCGGCAACCGCTTCGGGGAAGCTCCTGACGCAGAGATTGACAGTAATACGTGATGCTGCTTATGAGTACATCTTGTTCGGCATTTGTTTCTTTGTGCTTGTAGTACCCTTGTCGGGAAATGTCAAGCAGTCCGCAAAGGGCGGATATGGTATAACTTATACCTTTACCCGCCTTTTGTGACAAGCAACCTACTACTTGACATCGGAGTTTTTTCGTACCTTGATGTGATACTTCTCTTCAGCCAGGTCAATCATGCAATCATAAACGTCACGGGCCATCTCTGCACGCTTCAGCTCAGATTCCAATTCCTTAATGCGCACTTTCAAAGAGGTGATGTCTTCTTCTGAAGATACATCCTCAGTACCGGTTGATACAACTTTATCCTTCATATTTAATGGGAATGGTTTGTCTTCAAGCCCAAAGATACGAAGCCAATTCCGAATTGAACCTCTGGATATACCATTTTCTTTTTCAAGGGTATACTTACCCTTGCTTCCATGAAGGTAAGAGTTTAAAATCTCTAGACGAATCTGATCGTCAATCTTTTTATTATTTCTCATTTTTGAATAAGTTTGTGTCAACTTATTCAGTACATGTCACACGTCGATGTGGTTAAAATAGTATCAGTATCGTCCTCTATATTCACCCTCAGAAATGTGCTGAAAAACGACTTGAGGATAACCACCAATTGAGTGCTGCATTTCTACGTCAATGAGGTGTACATTGTATAAAAATGAAAACTTGTTGATCGTTGGTAATTAGAGTGATAGATATTTTAGCGAAGCGGTCTATATCATGCTAAATCGTCGTATGTTAGTTTTTTCGGTGACGTCCTTAAGTTTTCGGAAAAACTAACATACGACAACATTTTTAGGAGCATATGTCGTTGCGATAACATAAAGACATCCATTCGAGTTTATGCACCGCTTCTATGCAGCTAACGGAAGAATAAACATGCCGATGGGTTGTCGCATTTACTTGCCCACCAACTTTCATCGGGAATGAGCTACTTGTCCAAATGGATAGAACGCGCTCGCTTGTGTGAAAACTGGCCATTAGCTATCTGTAGAGCATTATTTAGAATCGTTCTAAGCAAAGGTCCGCCGAAAATAAGGTGCCTACAATATGCTCTTGCCCCGATTTTGGGACCTTTTTCCGCTGGCGTTGTATATGGTGTATCCTTAACATGCTGTGGGATAGTGTATAATGGTGTCATACGGAGGTGGCAAAGGTTCTTTTATTGGCAAAGCAGAAAAATTGAAGTATAGCCATTATCGCGCCTTCTGGGAGATTATCTCAAAGAACTTCAATTGGAGTAAAGATAAATTATATGCATACCCCCACACTTTTATCAGTGAGCCAACATATTGATATACATTGAGATGATGTAACAGGAAGAAGTACTCACAGTTGTAATGGTGATCTTCTATATATCATAAACATTTAATAGTAAACAGTCGCTTTTAGTAGGCCATCACTTTGATTAATCCGAAATTATCATTAATATTGTAAACATATTATCTCAACAGGAATAATCTATAGCATCAACATAGGTAACAGCAACATCTAAATAAACTATTAATAAGGAATTGCAAACTATTTAATTACATTTCAAGATGAATACAAAAAAAATACTAATCTCTTTCGCCATCAATTATGCAGTAGTACATACTGTGTTTTCGTTTATTTACGGTGACTTAAAATCAACTGCTATAATCTTTCTGAAATCTCTGATACTGTCATTTTGTAGCATCATATTGCCAATATTCATAAATAGACTTTCTAAGAGAAGAAAAAATCCATCTTAAAAAAGAACTCAATTTACGATTGGTCGAAGGTATCGATAATAAACGAAAAGTACAGCTCCTTGGAGGGAAAAGTAATATGCGTGCCTATCTGTGTTTATTAAAAAGAGAAACGGTCTCTCTTACTTTGCAGCAAGAAAGACCGTTTTCTTTTTATTATCGAAAAGTTGATTTAAAGCGTTTGCTTTACTTCTATTTCTTCGTAAGTTTCCAATATATCACCAGTGTGGAGGTCGCTGTAATTTGTTAGGCTTATACCACATTCAAAGTTTGATCCTACCTCTTTAACGTCATCTTTAAAACGCTTCAGGGCGTTGATGGTGCCATTGAAGATAACAATACCATCGCGAACGACACGGGCTTTGTCGGAACGTTTCACTTTTCCTTCTTTCACCATCGCTCCGGCAACCGTACCTACCTTGGTAATATGGAATACCTGACGAACCTCGATGGTAGCCGTAACAACCTCTTTGACTTGTGGCGCCAACATACCTTCCATGGCATCTCTCACTTCTTCGATAGCCGCGTAGATTACGGAGTAAAGACGAATATCAACGCCTTCTTGTTCGGCAAGCCTACGTGCTGCCGCCGAAGGACGAACCTGGAAGCCGATGATGATAGCATCCGATGCAGCTGCCAACGTAATATCCGATTCAGAAATCTGTCCTACAGCTCCGTGGATAACATTGACTTGTATTTGTTCGGTAGATAGCTTGATAAGCGAATCTTTGAGTGCTTCGATAGAACCGTCTACGTCGCCCTTGATGATGACATTGAGTTCTTTGAAGTTGCCCAATGCGATACGGCGTCCCAATTCGTCGAGTGTTACTCGGGTTTGCGTACGCAGTCCTTGTTCGCGTTGTAGTTGCTCGCGTTTATTGGCAAGTTCCCTGGCTTCCTGATCGGAATCCATTACATGGAACATGTCACCAGCTTGTGGAGCACCGTTTAATCCAAGGATTAATGCCGGTTCTGATGGGCCTGCCGTATCGAGCCGTTTGTTGCGTTCGTTAAACATGGCTTTCACACGACCGAAACTAGTACCGGCCAAAACAACATCACCGATTTTTAGTGTACCATTTGAAACCAATACGGTTGCAACATAGCCACGACCTTTGTCGAGTGAAGATTCGATGATTGAACCTGTAGCTTTTCTATTAGGATTAGCTTTCAAATCCAGAAGATCTGCCTCGAGAAGTACTTTTTCCATCAGTTCTTTAACACCGACACCCTTTTTGGCCGAAATATCTTGTGATTGATATTTTCCGCCCCACTCTTCGAGTAGGAAATTCATTCCGGCAAGTTCTTCCTTTATTTTGTCGGGATTGGCTCCCGGTTTATCGATCTTGTTGATAGCGAAAACGATTGGTACGCCTGCTGCCATGGCATGGTTGATAGCTTCCTTGGTCTGCGGCATTACATGGTCGTCGGCTGCTACAATGATAATAGCGATATCAGTTACTTTCGCTCCTCGGGCACGCATGGCGGTGAAAGCTTCGTGGCCCGGCGTATCGAGGAATGTGATGCGGCGTCCATCGGAGAGTTTCACGTTGTAGGCACCAATATGTTGAGTGATACCACCTGCTTCACCAGCGATAACATTCGCTTTTCGGATGTAGTCAAGCAAAGATGTCTTACCATGATCGACATGTCCCATGACAGTAACAATAGGAGCACGTGGAAGTAAGTCTTCTTCTTTATCTTCTTCTTCGACGATCGCCTGAGCTACTTCGGCACTGACATATTCTGTTTTGAAACCGAATTCTTCGGCAACGAGATTGATTGTCTCTGCATCAAGACGTTGGTTGATGGAAACCATCATGCCGATAGACATACAGGTGCTGATGACCTGATTGACAGAAATATTCATCATGGTAGCCAGCTCATTAGCTGTAACAAACTCCGTTAATTTGATGACTTTGCTGTCTCTTCTGTCTTCCTGTTCTTGCTCTTGTATGCGGTTGGAAGCTAGTTCACGTTTCTCTTTACGATATCTTGAAGTTTTATTTTTTCCTTTATTGGTAAGTCGAGCCAACGTTTCCTTAACTTGCTTTGCAACATCTTCTTCGCTAACTCCTTCTTTGGGAACAGCTCTTTTGAAGCGGTCGTGATTTCTGCGTGGATCTTGATTGCGATTGCCTTCCACTTTTTTCACTCCGTTTCTGTCGTTGCTACCGCTATGTTGATTTCCATTGCGCTGATTGCCACCACCCGCAGCAGAGACCTTATTGATGTCTACCTTTTCGTTGTTGATGCGGTTGCGTTTTTTCTTATTTGCGTTAGCGTTACCACCATTATTATTTTCTCCTGCTTGAGCGGGTTTGGGGCTTTTGGGGTCATCTTTGCGAATCTCTTTGATGATAGCCTCTTTAATCTGCTTTTTCTGATCTTGGCGGAGACGTTCTTTTTCCTCGCGTTCTTTACGCTTTTCTTCTTTTGTTTTTTTCTTTGGGCGGGTAGACTGATTTAAAGCATTTAAGTCAATCTGGCCGACAATATTTAATTTCGGCTTTACTGTATTGGGGTGAATAGTAAATACAGCATCCTGCTCTTGCTTCTCTTCTCCTTTAGCGGTTTTGTTTTCTTCTTGAACAGCAGCAGTTTTCATCTTTTCTTTTTTCTCTTCGCGGGTTATATGATTTTGTGAATTGACCGTTGTCGACTGACCGCTGTTGCTTGTGCCTTCGACCGGCTTTGATAGATTTTTTGCCTTCTCCGGCTGTTTTGTCTGTTGTGTCTTAACAGTAGGTGTGGGCTTTATTTCTTCTGACGGAGTTTCAGGAGTATTGTTCTCTTTTATGTCGTTCTTCTCAACCTTCAATACAGGTTCGTTGACAGGCTCTTGAATGGCCGGTTTTGTCTCTTCTTTGACAATAGGCTCCGCTTGAGGAGCAGGTTGATTATTAGAAACAATACCTTTGGACAAGTTGTTCAAATCGATTTTTCCTACGCTCTTGACATGAGGACGTGCTTCACTGGGGATAACAGTTTTGATTACGTTTTCCTTTTTTTGTTTCTCTTTATCCTTTTCAAATTGGTAGCCTTCTATCGATACAGAACTTTTACGCTCTTTCGTTTGCCGTTGCTGGGTGAAACGATCCGATTCCATTCGAAGGCTTTTGTCAGTACTAAACTCCTTGACTAGAAGGCCGTACTCTTCTTCCGTAATCTTCGTGTTAGGATTAGACTCTATGTCATACCCCTTTTTTTGTAGAAATTCTACGACCGTAGAGAGTCCTACATTCAAATCTCTTGTTACTTTATTTAATCTAATCGTCATATTTAAATTATAGAATTGATGGAAGCCAAAGACTTACTCTTTCTCGAATTCTTGTTTTAGAATGCGTATTACCTCGTCAACAGTTTCCTCTTCCAAGTCAGTCTTATCAATCAGCATATCGCGCGGTGCATTCAGTACAGATTTAGCGGTGTCGCAACCAATAGTCTTAATGGCATCGATGACCCATCCGTCAATTTCGTCTCTAAACTCATCCAAATAAATATCTTCTTCGTCGGGAGTACTGGCGCCTTCTATCTCTCGGAAAACGTCTATAGTGTACTCTGTCAACATACTGGCAAGCTTGATATTCAAGCCCCCTTTACCTATAGCAAGCGACACTTCTTCAGGCTTTAGATATACTTCGGCCTTGTGTTCTTCTTCGTTTAACTTGATAGAAGAGATCTTGGCCGGACTTAAAGCGCGCTGTATGAACAATGAAATATTGCTTGTATAATTGATGACATCAATATTTTCATTTCTTAATTCGCGGACAATACCGTGAATACGGCTACCTTTTACGCCGACACACGCTCCGACAGGATCTATACGATCGTCATACGATTCGACTGCTATTTTGGCACGCTCACCAGGGATACGGGCTATTTTCTTGATAGTGATAAGCCCATCGTTGATTTCGGGTACTTCCAATTCGAACAGTCGCTGAAGAAAGACCGGTGAAGTACGCGACAAAATGATCTTGGCATTGTTGTTCGTGTTGTCTACACGAGCTACAACAGCACGCACTTGTTCACCTTTTCTATAGAAATCGCTTGGTATCTGTTCATTCTTCGGGAGTAAGAGTTCGTTCTCTTCGTCGTCCATCAACAGTATCTCTTTTTTCCAAATCTGATAAACTTCGGCATTGATGATAGAGCCTACTTTATCTATGTATTTGTTATAAATACTATCTTTCTCCAGTTCCAATATCTTTGATGCCAGCGTTTGGCGTAGGTTCAATATTGCTCTTCGGCCAAAAGAAGCGAAGTTCACTTCGTCCGATACCTCTTCGCCTTCTTCGTAGGAAGGATCAATTTTGCGGGCATCAGTTAAACAAATCTCTAAGTTTGGATTTTCCAATTTATCGTCGGCAACGACCTTAAGGTTGCGGCGAATCTCGAAATCGCCCTTATCGGGATTAACGATTACGTCATAGTTCTCATCTGTCCCGAACATCTTTGCTATCACACTGCGGAAGGATTCTTCGAGAACACTCACCAACGTAGCCCTGTCAATATGTTTCAGCTCTTTAAACTCTGAAAAAGTATCGATTAAACTAATCGTTTCTTCTTTCTTGGCCATAGTTATTTAAAACGTATTAAGTATTTTGTATATTTTATTTCATCATAATGGAGTGTGATATCCGTCTCTACTAATTTAGGTCGTTTAGAACCCTCAGCCTTTTGTTTGGCTTTGACGGTTACCGCAAATTTCTCTTCATCGGCATCTTTCAGTAGACCGGCAATCTTCTTTCCTTCTTTTGTTAGAATATCTACTTCTTTGCCTATATGATTGTAGTATTGTTGTAGCACTTTGAACGGCTGACCGATACCCGCTGAACCGACTTCCAGCTCATAATCTTCTTTATCTCTGCTCAGATGCGATTCGATAAAGCGACTTAGAGCCACGCAATCTTCAATCCATACACCATCTTTGTGATCTATTTCAACAATAATCTTATCGTCGGTGCTAATGTCGATCGATACTAAAAAATAATCTTTTCCTTGCAACCACTCGTCAACAATTTGGCAGACAGCTTTTCTTTCTATCATTTATCAATTATTAAAACAAAAAAAGGAGCCTTAATCGCCCCTCCTCAATCATCTTTTCGGTGCAAAGTTATAAATAATCTGTTTATCCACAAAATATTATGAAAAATATATTATATTATTGGACGGTTGAATAAAAAAATCCCGTTTTGCAGAAGCAAAACGGGAAAGTATGATGTCTTTTTCTGTCGATTTTATTTAGCTTCTTCAATATAAGCTAAGATATCACCCTTGTTAACACGCTCACCTTGCTTAACACAAATTTCAACAATTTTGCCATTGAAGTTTGCCTTCATCGAATCACTGGATCCCCATGGAGTCATCACATAGCAGAATGTATCGTCAGCTGTGTAATTCTTCCCTACGGTCGGCTCGGTAGAAGTAGAATCTACATCGATTTCCCATAATATCTGCCCACGTTGGGTAGCTACGACAGGAGTATATTTGGCTCTTTTGACTTTTAGAATTTCTTCGGCCGAAACACCTTTTGACAGAGCAGCCATTTTGGCATTAGCTAATTCTTCATCGAAACGCTTTTTAGCAGAGCCATTTTTATAGTCTCTATATTGCTCGGGATGCATGGCCAGTTCGAAGAGTTCTTCGTCGTCAGGACCGCAATCCCAATCGTTTTTCTTCATTTCTTCGCGGAATTCGTCTAACTTATCGGGATAGAACGATTGAGGATCGGCATCGGTAAATTCACGTTCTTGTTTTTTTGCCAATTCAATGATCTCGGGAGCTAATTGACCGGGAACTTTGCCACTCTTGCCAAGAATCATTCCCCACATATTATCATCCATTCTAGTGAAACGAGGTTCGTCCATACTCTCAGACAGCAAATTCATGAGAGCTATATTCTTGACGTATTGACTGAATGGCGTTACTAATGGTGGATAGCCCACACGTGGCCAAACATAAGCAACTTCGTTGAAGAGGCGAACCAATAATGCATCTTCGGAGAATGGCTTTAAGTCTTTCTTTTTGCGGTTGTTGTTGATAACATTCATCATGCCTTTCAAGTCGGCCATCATAGAGCCCATCATTCCTCCTGGAAGTCCACATCCCAAAAGCAGTGAACTCATGATTTTATTGCCCGAATTGATGAAATAGCCGAGCCATTCGTCGATGAAAGACTGAGTCATAGTACGTGCTGCCATATAAGCATCCATATTGATATCAGCCACTTTGAATCCGGCGTCTTTCAACATAGCCTGAACGGAGATAACGTCCGGATGAACTTTCCCCCACGACAAAGGTTCCATTGCCGTATCGATGACATCAGCTCCATTTTTGCAAACTTCAAGCATAGAAGCCATTGACAGTCCCGGACCGCTATGTCCATGATATTGGATAATTACTTTAGGATGACGTTCCTTGATAGCCTTTACTAACTGGCCCAACATTGCGGGACGACCGATACCTGCCATGTCTTTTAAGCAGATTTCGGGAGCACCTGCTTCGATGAGCTGGTCGGCTATCTTGGTATAATATTCTACCGTATGAATAGGGGAGAAAGTAATACACAAAGTAGCTTGGGGGATCATTCCACCATCCAAAGCATATTTGATGGAAGGAATGATGTTGCGGGTCTCGTTCAAACCACAGAATATTCGAGTGATATCGACACCTTGCGCATGTTTTACCTTATACATCAAACGGCGAACGTCTGCAGGTACAGGATACATACGAAGGGCGTTCAGACCACGGTCGAGCATGTGAGTTTGAATACCGGCATCATGGAACGGTTTAGTGAAAGCACGGACAGAATGATTAGGATTCTCTCCATACAACAAATTGACTTGTTCGAAAGCACCACCGTTCGTTTCGACGCGTGCAAAACATCCCATATCAACAATTAGTGGGGCGATGCGTTCCAGCTGATCTTTACGTGGTTGGTATTTACCCGATGACTGCCACATATCGCGGTAGACAAGACTAAATTTTATTTCTTTCATATTCCTAAATTAAGCGTTATATGACTAATTCTGCTCAAAGATAGGAAGTTTTTGACAAATTAGTGCCTTTTCATCCTGTTTTTTTTGATAAAGTATGGTCGGCTTGTATTAAAATGAAAAAAACGAAATTAATCGGCAAATAAGTTTTAAATTGTAACCAAAAGCGGCGCTGAAATTCCGAATTGTTCATCATTTGAACACTTTGTTTGATTTATTTGAGATGCTATTTTATTTGGAATATTTCTTCATACTTATCGGACTTGGTATAAGGTCGCCAATCGCGCGTAGATTTTCCATTCGGATTGCCGGTGCGAGCAAAAGTTGTCCAATAATTCATCATTTCATCGCTTAATTTATAAGCTTCAACAGGGAAAGGACGCCAACAATGTTTGAGTGATCCGAAGACAAACCATAATTCGGATGAATGGAAAGCGCCGGCATTGTCGCCAGGTAGTTTGTAGTCAAAATGATAGATATATGCAGGATGTCGTTTTTGACTTTCAAGTAATAAGCTCCAATCACAAGCGGCCTTTTTCATAACCTCGGGAGCAATATCATCGGTAGTATATCCTATTATATATGGTATATTCAATTCGTTTCCACTACGGGCTATGTTGTCGAAATTATCGGTAATCAATTGCCCGTCGACCGTAGGGCACAGAACGAGTTGATAGCCTTTTTGTTTCCTCATGTAGCTATTGTATAGTTCAATTAGCTTGTTAGCCGGATAGGCTCTCATTTCTTTGAGCGTGGAGATATTCGCTTCGTTAAAAATGGCTTTCCCCACAGTTTCCGATTTTTTGAGCGGCATTGTTGAGATGATTCCCTGTAGCCCACCTCCACTTTGGATAATAGCCCGTTGGATATAAGGCTTTGCCATTTTAGAAGAAATAAGTGCCTGAACACTTCCCGCTCCCGCACTTTGGCCGAACACTGTTATATTGTTGGGATTGCCGCCGAATGCTACAATATTTTTCTTCACCCATTTGAGTGCGGCGAGTTGATCGTATAGTCCGTAATTACCGCTGCCTTTGCCATTTTCTGCAGTGAGTAGAGGATGAGCCAGAAAACCTAAAATCCCCAATCGATAATTGATGGTAACTAAAACAACTCCCTTTTTTGCGAGCTTGTCACCATCGAATTCTATTTCATGTCCGAAACCTCCCAGATATGCTCCACCATGTATCCATACCATAACGGGTAGATTCTTTTGCGTTTCTGGTGCTGTAGTGTAAACATTTAAATAAAGGCAATCTTCACTTCTTACCGGATCGTCCGCTTGATAGAATTCTTTGACGTAATCTACACCAAAGCCCTTATTGGCTCCTATAGGGCCATGATCGGCCTGTAATGATGCTGCGCCGAACTTGTCACACTTGCGTATACCCTTCCATGGTTTGACAGGCTGTGGCTGTTTCCATCGCAAACTGCCGACGGGAGGGGCGGCATAGGGAATACCTTTGTAAATAGCAACGGAATGCTCTGAAGAGCTATATACTCCACTGATTTTGCCTCCATCTACTTTTAAGATTGGGGGATTTGTGATAGGTTGAGCTGACAGTGTTAATGCATTGAGCGTGCAAAACAGTGTAGCGGCATAAAGTGTTAGTTTGTTCATCTCTTTTAGTTTGTTTTATAATTAAGATTTCTGATTATCGAGAACCATCAGTTTGATAATGAAAGCTTGTTTCTTTCGCAATATTAAGGAAAAATGGCGAAAGATTGTTCTTCTTTTGTTCAATAAATTTGCCGATGTGTTTAAAAGATGAAAAAGACCGCATATTTTGGTACGCGGCCTTTAGATAAATCTTCAAGCTAAACGATCTTGTGATTGATTTTAGCTATTGGCGAAAGAAAACCAGATCATCAAGATCAGACCTAGCACGATTAGTGATAAAAACAAAATCTTAACAGTAGAATCTGCCTTTTTCTCAGCCTTTTTGTCTCTAATTTGTTTTTTATTCATGGTATTTTATTTTATCTTCCCAACAAAGAAAAGATAAAATAATGAATAAAGCAAGATTTTGAGCCGAGAATTTTTATTCGCCGCCCATCATCAAATAAGCTTTAATGAAATCGTCTATCTCACCGTCCATTACACTATTAACGTCGGATGTCTGGTAGTTGGTGCGATGGTCTTTTACTCGCCGATCGTCGAAGACGTAACTTCGGATTTGTGACCCCCATTCAATTTTCTTTTTTCCGGCTTCTACTTTGGCTTGTTCTTCCATTCGATGTTTCATCTCCTTATCATATAGGATAGAACGAAGCAATCGCATCGCATTTTCTCTGTTTTGCGGTTGGTCTCGAGTTTCTGTATTTTCTACCAATATTTCTTCTTCTTTGCCGTTATACGGATCTTTGTATTGATAGCGTAACCGAACCCCCGATTCTACTTTATTGACATTTTGTCCACCCGCACCGCCACAGCGAAAAGTATCCCATGAGACAGCGGCCTGATCAACAGTTATATTAATCGTGTCATCCACAAGAGGTGTGACAAAAACCGATGCAAAGGAGGTCATTCGTTTACCTTGTGCATTGAAAGGTGAAACACGCACTAGGCGATGCACGCCATTTTCTCCTTTTAGGTAGCCATAGGCATCATCTCCTTCTATGGTCATTGTGCAAGACTTGATACCTGCCATGTCACCGTCCAGGATATTGTTGAATTTTGTTTTGTAGTTGTGACGTTCTGCGTAACGGGAATACATTCTCATCAACATAGAAGCCCAATCCTGGCTCTCGGTGCCACCGGCACCCGAGTTTATCTTGACTACGCAACTCATTGAATCAGCTTCATCACGTAGCATATTTCTCAATTCCAAGTTTTCTATAGCGGCAAGGGCTTTGCTATATGCTTGGTCAACTTCAATATCGGTAACAATATTTTCTTTGCAATAATCAAATGACAATTGTACTTCTTCGACTAGCATTTTGGCTTCTTGATAGCTGTCAATCCATTTCTTTAGATCTTTTACAATCTTCATTTGCTTTTCAGCCTTTTCTCGATCTTCCCAAAAATCGGGTGCTTGTGTTCGAAGGCTTTCTTCTTCAAATTCTACTTCTTTCCGGTCAACGTCAAAGATACCTCCTCAGCGCATCAGTGCGCTCTTTCACGTCTTTTAGTTGTTCTGCTGTTATCATACAGTAAAATAATTAGTTAAGTTAATAAAAATATGACAAACTCTTCTGCGAGCAGCAGTTAGTCTTCATACATTTTTTCTATCTCGTTTTTATAATTTTCTAAAATAACGGCTCGTTTAAGCTTAAGTGTATTGGTCAATTCGTTGCGTTCCATACTAAACGGAGTGATCAATAGAGTAAAACGTTTGATTTGCTCGTAATGAGCAAATTTTTGTTGTAATGTATCAATACGTTGCTGATAGAGGGCATCAACATCTTTATTTTTCAGGAGTTCTTCCCTATTGTCGTATTTTATATGATGCTCTTCCGCAAATTTCTCGACGAGTCGGTAATCAGGAACAATTAAAGCCGATACAAATTTACGCTTATCTGCAATGATAGTAATTTGATCGATATACTTGTCAATAGCCAATTGAGATTCGATGGCTTGTGGAACAATGTACTTGCCGTTAGATGTTTTGAATAGGTCTTTAATACGTTCTTTCAGGTACAGATGTTTTCCTTTCAGACAACCTGCATCACCAGTATGTAACCACCCGTCTGCATCAAGAGCTGCCGCCGTTGCCTCAGTTTTTTTGTAATATCCTTTGGTTATGGTTTTACCACGTAGCAAAATTTCGTCGTTTTCGCCTATCTTGACTTCTATGCCAGGCATCGGAATGCCCACTGAACCTATTTTGTAACCTGTCTTCCATTCACAAGAGACAGTGGCAGTCGATTCGGTAAGCCCATATCCAACTAACATATCGATACCAACAGAGTGAACAAATTCACAAACCGTATCGTTTACAGCAGCACCTGCTGTTGGAAAGAAATTCCCGCGTTCGATGCCAATTGTTTTCTTCAAAAGATGAATAACCGTTTTATCGTAAAAGCGGTATTTTAGTTCCAACATTAATGGAGGTTTCTTTCCCGCTCTCAAATAATCGATGTTGTAGGCATGCCCTGTCTTGATAGCGTCAAGCATTAAAGTCTTCCTAATTCCTTTTTCTTGGGCTATTTTTTCTTGAACGCCTATATAAACTTTTTCCCAAAAACGGGGAACGCTACACATTAGGGTGGGGCGAACTTCTTTAATACATGTTTGGATGTCGGCAGGGCGGAGATTAACATAAGTAGTAACACCTTTATGGATGCAGTAGTATACCCAGGCTCTTTCAAAAACATGCGTTAGCGGAAGGAAATTTAACGACGTGTCCGCATCGGACATCTTTTTCAATCTGATATCATGAATTCGGAAAGCCTCAATATAATTCGACATGTGCAACATAACACCTTTCGGTTCTCCTGTAGTTCCAGAGGTATAGAGAATATTTGCCAAATCATCGTCTGATGCTCTAGAAATACGTTCTTCAACTTCCTTTTCGTATTTTAGTCCTTTGCCTTTCTCTATAAACTCGTTGAAGTAAATAGACGACTGGTCTCTTGGATCTTTCTTTACTTCAGGATCAAATATGATGAGTTGTTGTAGCGAATTGCATAACCCGAACACAGAGAAAGCGGTATCATATTGAAATTGTTCTCCGACAAAAAGAAATCTGACCTGGGCATCGTTTACTATGTATTGTACTTGTGCCGGAGAGCTGGTTGCATAAAGTGGAATTGTTACAGCCCGATTATCATAGGCTGCAAAATCTGCAATAAGGCACTCGGGCTTATTTTGTGAGAAAACGCCTATGTTTTCGCATTCTTTAATACCTAATTCAAATAAAGCGTTGGCTGTTTGTTTTGCTGCTTGCGAGAATTCGTTCCATGTTATGGGAATCCACTGCGATTTATCGTAATCTCGATAGTATAATGCGTTCTTGTCACCATACTTTTCGGCTTGGCGATGAACTAATACAGCTAAATGATGTTCATTCATTACTTTTAATCTATTGAAATTTGTTGCAAAGTTACCCTTAATTTTGCGAACAAAGCAACTTTATTTGTATTTTTGTAAAAAACTTATTGGATTGGATATGGATAAAACATTTTTTTTGGAGAGCGTCAATTTACTGAAATCCCTTATAGAAATCCCTTCTATCAGTACAGAAGAAGAGGTTGCCGCTGATTTTTTGCAACAATACTTGGAGAATGTAGGGATGGAAGTAGGGAGAAAGGGTAATAATATATGGTGTCTTTCACCCAATTTTAGCTTGGATAAGAATACTATTTTACTTAATTCTCACATTGATACGGTGAAACCTACTTCGCAGTGGATGAAAAACCCTTTTAAAGCATTGGAAGTGAATGGGAAACTGTATGGATTGGGTAGTAATGATGCAGGAGCTAGTTTGGTGAGTTTGTTACGAGTGTTTCTAAATCTCTGCAAGACAACACAGAATTATAATCTCGTTTTTCTGGCAAGTTGTGAGGAAGAAATCTCTGGGGCAGGAGGCGTTGCTGACGTTTTAAATTGTTTGCCTCCCATTTCTTTCGCCTTGGTGGGTGAGCCAACAGAGATGCAACCTGCTATTGCCGAACGTGGATTAATGGTGTTGGACGTCATTGCCAAGGGCAAAGCAGGACATGCTGCTCGCGAGGAGGGCATTAATGCCATTTATGAGGCTGTGGATGATATTATTTGGTTTCGCGATTATCGATTTGAAAAAATTTCACCTGTACTTGGTCCGGTCAAGATGACAATGACAGTTGTTCAGGCTGGGACTCAACATAACGTAATTCCCGATCGTTGTGTAATGACAGTTGATGTACGTAGCAATGAATTGTATTCCAATCGAGAATTATTCGAAGAAATTAAGACACATGTGAAAAGCGAGGTTGCTCCTCATTCTTTCAGATTAAACTCTTCGTTTATCGATTTAAATCATCCTTTTGTGAAAAGAGCGATAAAATTAGACCTAAAGCCATTCGGTTCGCCTACATTATCTGATCAATCATTGATGCCTTTTCCCTCTTTAAAAATGGGACCTGGCAAGTCCTCTCGTTCACATACTGCTGATGAGTTTGTTATGCTGAAAGAAATAGAAGAGGCTATTCCTCTTTATTATCATTTGCTGGACGGGTTGGAACTTTAACGTCCCAACCACTGTTCCGGATTCAATTTCTCGCGTTCTTTGCGTAGCTGGAAGTGAAGGACGGTTCTTCCACCATCTGAAGAATCGGAGTATACTTTTCCAAGTATCTGGCGAGTACTGACATGTTCTCCTTGTCTGACTGAGGCCGAAGATAGATTACAGTATACCGATATATATTCTCCATGGCGTACCAGCACATTGAACAATCCATTCATTTGGAATACGGCAGATACTTCGCCGCTATAGACGGCACGGGCACAAGCCCCCGGATGACCTTGTATATCGATACCTTTGTTATCAAGTTTTACATTATTCATACCCTCTACGGCATATTGTCCATAGTGGCTAATTACAAGGCAGTTACCAGTTATCGGCATTGGCAGTCGGCCCCGATTATCGGCAAAAGTATTCGAAAGCCGCTGATCCACAGAGCTTATTGAAGGTACTGGAGAAGGAGCAGGAGGAGTATAAGTCTTATGAGTCTCACTTTTTCTCACTGGCTTTCTAGTAGAACTGGATGTCTTTGAGGTTCCTGATGCCGCTTCTGCCTTTTCTCTCCGAGCTTCTTCCGCTTCTGCTTTCTCGGCAGCCAAAGCCTCTGCTTTTCTCTGAGCAGCAATTCTTCTTTCTTCTTCTAAGCGCCTTTTACGGGCTTCTTCTTCAGCCCGTTTGCGAGCTTTTTCTATTTCTAAAGTAATCAGACGATCGATTCTGCCATTCAATTGATTCGCTTCTTTGCGCTTTTTACTGATAAGGCTTTGTAATCCCCGTTGTTTCTTTTGTAATTCACTAACGACTTGTTTCTTTTGCTGCTCTTTTTTCTCCAAAACAGCTTTTTCTCCTTCTCTTTCTTTCATCACACCAACCTTCACTTGCTTTACTTGAACTAATTGATGGCGATGTCCGTTAATGATGCCCTGACGACGTATAATATCTTCACCTTGCAAACGTTGATATGTCGCATATTCTTTGACATAGCGCATTCGGCGGTACATTTGGGATAAAGACTTGGCGGAAAAAATAAACATTAGTTTTTCCTGAATAGTCTTGTTACGGTAAACGTAGTTGACAGAAGAAAGATATTTCATTTTCCTTTCGTTCAGATCGCGTTGCATAGCTTCAAGACGGGCAGAGAGCGTCATCACTTGTCCACTAATAGCCTGTACGTCTCCGTTGATCGTTTCTATATATCTCTTTCTTTCTTCTATTTGTCCATTAAGTGCTTGCAGATGATAAAGCTGTCCCTTTACATCTTTTTTGGTACTTTTCAACATCTGTTCCGTCGCTGCAATTTGTTTTTGCAGCGCCGAATGTTTTTTTTGCAGATTCGATATCAAAGGAGTCTGCGCATTTAATACGACTGTGATAAATAGACAATAAAATATGATAAAAGAACGTCTCATTGCAATCCTTTCAGAGCTTTAACAAATTCATCTAATGTTACTTTCTTATATTTAGTAGGCACTGCCGTTGGCTGAAGTACTATTTGGTCAGTAGAGAAATCATAAAGTTGTATTCTTGCATCTTTCATCGATCTTAAACCAAAATCACTGCCAGAGACTTCCGAACGTCCTCCCGGTTTGGATGCATCTATCAATAGTTGTTCCAGTTGAGAATAGTTTGAGCCGCTTGGCAAGTATCTCATCATCTCTTTTTTGTTGGCTTGTACATACATTTTATCGTGGCGGTCAATAAGTAGCATTTCATTGGGGGTAATATCCAATTTTGCCAATTCGGTACCAAAAATAGGCATTACTATCGATAATTGGATACGTTCTTTAGAAACCATTTTCATCGTACCTTTCAGAGACAGTCCCATAAAGCTTGCCGGCAATACAAGATGTATTTTAGAAGACAGGTATTTATAGCTAGCGCTATCTACCAAACAAGAATCGGGTATTACTTTCGTCTTATCAATAGAATCTTTTAAGATCTTGCTCGAATCGTTTTTAACAACTGATTGTGCCAGAGCGCCATTACTGAATGCCAATCCGATTATCAAACCGATTATATAAATTAATTTATTCTTTTTCATTCCGATATGTATTTTTTCTTTGCTATTTTTTGTTTGAGACTTTTCGACTTACTACCCATACTCAGTGCTTTTTGCCAATATTTTAATGCATTTTCCATATCCCCTGTCAGGGCATGAATATCACCGCAATGCTCAGTGACCACATTACTAGTACCACCACCGTTTTTCATTGCATTGTCAATATATATCAAAGCTTGGGCATATTTACCTTTAATAAATAGTATCCATGCATAAGTATCTAAAAATGTCGAATTGTTTGGCTCTGCTTTTACAGTCTTGTAGCTCATTTCTTCCGCTTTGTCCAATTGGGCATGCTCTTCAGATAGATAATAAGCGTAATTGTTCAAAGCGCTAATATTGTCAGCATTGTATACGAGAGCAGAATCGTATGCCGCGTATGCTTCTTTTTTAGCTAATTTGGAGTAATAAACGTCGCCCATCAGTGCGTAAAAATCAGATATGACTTCCTTTTTGCTATCACTCGTGACATGTGTCAAAGCTTTTTTGCTAGTGTTAATAGCATCGTCTGTGCGTCCGGCTTGATTATATGCTATTGCCAAGTAAAAATAAAGTTCAAGAGCATCGGGTGTCGCTTCGATACCTGGTTCACAAATTCGGATTACTGCTTTATAATCTTCTTTTTTAATAGCATTGTTAAGTAGCATGAGGCGAGCGGCAACATTGGATGGATCCAGTGCAACAATATGTTCCAACACTGGAAGTGCTTGCATATTCAGTCCTTTTGCAATAAGATAATTGGCATATAACATGGGGATCTGAACATCTTCAGAATCTTCTCTGATGATTTTATCAAAAAGTCCAATAACTTTAGTGCTGTCTTTCCCGTCATTTTCGTATTGCGATATCAATTCTTTCATGACATCAATCTTTGCTTCTGATGCCACTTTTTTATTGAGAACGAAGAGACTCAGTTGATTTTCGTATTTGTCCTTTTCTCCCGATACTTTATAATAATTAGCTAAATAATACAGAGCCATTGAGTTATCGGGCTCTGCCGCCAACACTTTATTATATATGCTATACGCTTCAACCTTTTTATTGTTTTGCATATAAGCGTTTGCTAAAAGAACTTGATACCTGTTGTCTTGTGGATATTTTTTTGCTAGACTTTCTATCTCATTCAAAGCTCGTTTATTATCGTTCATTTGATCATAAACTTTGAACTTCTCCATACTTATTTGCTCATTCTTACCCATGACACTTTCTAGTCGGTCAAGTGTTTGAATCATCTTAGGGTAGTTAGACTGTTGAGTATATAAGTCAAGCAGGCTAAGTAGCGGATCCCGCCTATTTGGGAAACGCTTGCTCATCAGTTCGAATGTTTCAGTCGCGTTAATACTATCTTCTTGTTGCATATAGAGGCTTGCCAAAGCCTGGCTATACCAATAATTTTGTGGCGCAGCATTTACTGCTGCCTTAAATGCCGACAAGCTTTGAGTATTTTTTTGCAATGTCAAGTAATATTGCCCCAATTCGTACTGGACTTCAGGAGCCCGTGGATTGATTGTTTGACAGTGATATATCATATCGAATGCGGCAGAATACTTTCTTTCACCTTTCAATCGAAGAGCTTCCAGATAAAAATAATCGAATTTACGTTGTTGCTCTGCCGATAGAGTATCTTGGACCACAATTGCGGTAATCTTCGGAGAAGACACAGCAAACTGAGCATGACCTAAAAGGATGCTCCCTATTATCCAAGAGACCATTCCGCTAACGAAACGTTTCATCGGTCGAGTATGTAAATTCTGTTTTCTCATTTATTTAGCTCCGGTATGCCCGAATCCTCCAGCACCTCTTTCAGTCTCTTCCAGCTTATCTTTAGGCTCCCATGTTGCCTGTTCGCAACGGGCAAAAATAATTTGTGCAATTCTTTCACCGTCTTCAATAATGAAAGGTTCATTTGAAAGATTAATAAGGATGATACATAGTTCTCCTCGATAATCGGAGTCGATAGTGCCCGGTGAGTTTAGTACGGTAATTCCTTTTTTAATTGCGAGTCCACTGCGTGGTCTTACTTGTGCTTCATATCCTTCCGGAATAGCCATAAACAGTCCTGTAGGAATTAGAGCTCTCTCCAATGGGCGGAGAGTCTTTGGCTCTTGCAGGTTGGCACGGATATCCATACCGGCTGATAACTCGGTAGCATACTCTGGTAGAGGATGTTTTGAATGGTTGATTATTTGAACGTTCATTTGCCTTTATTTGTTTCGCAGGCGAAATTAGACAATTTAATATATAAAGACCTTACATTTGTCGTTAAATTAGCTGAATGACTCTTTAGATTGTTCGGTAATAACTTTATTGGCTCCCGAAGTCGGTCTGAATGTCAGTGGATTGTTTTTGACAAAAGATTCAATATGACGCATTCGCTTTTCTTCCAAAATTTCATCTACAGCAATTAATATCCCCGTTTCTTCTACATCGCCGAATCCATAGTTGATACCTGTGCCGAACATACGCATTGTAGGACTGAGTCCCATGTATGCATTGACCAATGGAGGTATATTGTAATCTAGCTTTCTGATTTCGCGATTCAATATTTTATAATCTTCCTTGAAAGAATCTTTATTAAACAATTCTTCCAGATCCTTTTCGTCTGTTTCAATGAGTAAAGGTTTCTTTGGAGTAATAAGGTTGTCTTTATCGGCAAAATGCTTTTTCAGAAAATAAAGGATCATATCTCTACCCTGTCGGATATAGCTCGGGTACATTGTAACCTTTCCAAAGAAATATTTCACGGTCGGCATGATCACTGTAAGAGCGCCAAGTCCGTCCCATAAATTATCAAGAGCAAACATTCCTTTGCTACCCAAACGGGTGGATTGATATTCCAGCGTTACAAAAGAGCGGGCTAGCTCAATGGTAGTCGGAAGATATTCGTCTATAAACTTTTTAGAGAAATCGAACATATGAGCGGTTGCTAAAATAGGTTCCCCCTTCTCGTCAAACTGTACATCAGTCCCTAATATATATCGGTAACCGCCTAATATTTTTTCTTCTTCCGGATCCCATACAATCAATTGTTTGTATGGGTTTTCCATCGTGTCATATTCATCTATGTCAATAGATTTGCCGGTGCCGCCGCCTGCCGCACGAAAAGCTATTTCCCGCAAACGGCCTATTTCTCTCATGATATTGGGTGCGTTGTGGTAAGTAATAATGTATATCTGATTATTACTTTTATTTGTCATTCTGAGTCGTTTGTCCTCGGTTAGTTCGGACTTTAAGATCTCTTTGTCTATTGGCTTAATAATCTCTTCCATATCATGTTTCTGATTTACGATTCCATTTTATATACTATCTCTCTGACATACGCAGCCCATTGCCCAGGCGTTTTACTATTATCAAACGTTTGCCATGGAATAGGTTTTCCAATTGTCAATTCAAAGGTTTTATGTCTATTTTTGAATGCCTCATCTGCCAAATACATCATGGCAACATTGAATTTAATCCCAAAGAATTGGCATAAATTCGAAAGGTTATAGAAAAAGTTTGAATTTCGACCATTGAAATGTATAGGAACTACATCACGATGAGTTTCCACGCTTTTAGTGATAAATGCCTTTTTCCATTCAACATCCCTAATTACACCTTTATGGCGGCGAGAACAAATTCCTGCAGGAAACATCACCAACTGTTCATCTGAGGCAAAACCTTTTTCAATGATTTTTGGAAAATTTCTAGACTGCTTGCCAGTCTTGTTGATAGGTATAAAAAATGGAGACATACCATACAAAGTCATCAACAAGTCGTTTACTAGAAACTTTATTTTTTCATTATACGCTTTCCCCAGAACTGCAGACAATATCAATCCGTCTTGCGCCCCCAAAGGATGATTGGAAACAAACGTATATAAACCTTCTTTAGGTAGATTCTCACTCTGTTTCACAGATACTTTTACGTCTAGAAAATCCAATGCGGCATTTACAAAAGCCACACCTTGAGTGCTACCATATTCTCTGAGAAACACATTTAGTTCATCTTGATGAGCGATATGCTTCAAATATGATATGAGCATTTTGGGAACATGCTTGTTGGGTACCTTCTCTTGAAGGATTTTGTCTATGTCTATTAAGTGGTCAGAATTTTCTACCATTTTATATATTACACTATATTTTAGCCTACAAATTTAGAAGTTCTTTTTTATTAATTTCAATATTTTACTATAAAATCGTATTAAAGTATGAGTAAAAGCTCCAAATTAGTTCGGCCTATTGTGTTTTTTGAATATAAAAAACAATTTTTTACATCGTCAAGCTTCAAAGTTTTTATTGATTTTGCCGATCTTTTTCAGATAAATATGTATTTTTGTCACTCGTCATTCAAAAAAATAAATATAATGAATTATAAATATAAAACGCTATGCCTGAACTAGATCTTAATATAAACGAAAAAGATCTTCCGGCTTCTTTTAAAACACGTTTGGTCGATGCTCAGGCAGATCTCGTCCGCTTTGCTCGTAAACTCTCCTCCGACCAAGATGAAATCAATGATTTGGTGCAAGAGACATTATTGAAAGCACTTGATAATGAAGATAAGTTTGAAGTTGGAACCAACTTCCTTGGGTGGATGTATACTATCATGAAAAATATTCATGTAAACAAATGCCGTAAACAGATACAAGATCGTTCTTATATAAACAATGAAGAATCCATTCAGGGAAGAGAGCTACACGATGTTAGCTCCGACTATTCTGAATACAATTATGATATCCAAGAAGTATATCGTTTACTCAACTCATTGCCGGGAGAGTATAGGGTCGTATTCATGATGCATATCTCCGGTTTTAAATATAAAGAAATAGCAACTAAAATGAATTTACCGCTTGGCACGGTGAAAAGCCATATTTATCTTACTCGTCAGAAATTGCTTCATATTTTTAAAGATTTGAAGTGAATAATATAGAATATACGTTCCATATACCAATCATATAGAATATTTTATGTAACTTTGCAGCCTCAAATTGATAAGGGTAACATGACTACTGACGATTCATTTAATTCTGTCTGTGATTTCATCGCCGAATATGCTGCTCATTTGATGGGTGTAGGTGTACATACCTCTCGAGTGGTACGCAACTCGAAACGCATAGGCGAAGCTTTCGGAGTGGAGGTACAGATGTGTGCTTTTTATAACAATATTATGATTTCTATAACCGATGATGAAACTCATGAATGTTATAATAAAGTGGTTGGCATTTCTTCGCATAGTATAAGTTTTGAGCATAATTCCGAATTAAGTGCTTTAAGTTGGGAAATTTACGACTACCATCTGCCACTTAGTACTATTAAAGAGAAATATCGTACCATTGTACAGGCTCCTCGTATTCATCCGCTATTCGTATTGCTATTGGTAGGTTTTGCCAATGCTTCCTTTTGTCGTTTGTTTGAGGGCGATGGCATTTCAATGGCAATCGTTTTTTCTGCCACGATGATTGGACTCTACTTGAAGCAGCAAATGTTTGCCAAGCATATCAACTCATTTATTGTATTTATTGTTTCGGCTTTCGTAGCTTCGTTGGCGGCGTCTATCTCTCTTATATTCAAAGATACTACAAGTTCTACAGCGATAGCTACCAGTGTGCTATATTTAGTGCCTGGAGTGCCTTTAATCAATGGTATGATCGATATTGTTGAAGGGCATGTGCTGATAGGCTTTTCGCGCCTTACAGAGGCTGCACTGCTTATTATGTGTATTGCTATCGGGCTTTCTTTTACATTGATAATGGTGAAAAATAGTTTGATATAGCGATGATGACAATATTGAATGTGATTCTTGACGGACTTTTTGCTGCTATCGCAGGTATAGGCTTCGGAGCAATATCCGATCCTCCTTTACGAGCATTTAAAATGATTGCCATATTGTCTGCTTTAGGACATGCCTGTCGTTATTGCCTCATGCATTTTCTAGGATTCGATATTGCTACTGCTTCTTTGTTCGGTGCCATTGTTATTGGTTTTGGAAGCATGTGGCTTGGCAAAAAAGTATACTGTCCCCTTACGGTACTCTATATACCGGCACTACTACCCATGATTCCCGGGAAGTTTGCTTATAATATGGTATTTTCTCTTTTGATGAGTCTGCAAACAGTGAAAGAACCCGGCATGTTGAATAAATACATGGAAGCTTTTTTCTCCAATACCTTAGTTACATGTACCGTCGTCTTTATGCTTGCTATTGGGGCTACTTTGCCGATATTACTATTTCCTAAAATCACTTTCTCTATCACCCGACACAAAAATAAATTTTGAAGTTTATGGATATTTTTTGGAAAACTATCGCGTTATATAATTCGGCCACATGGATTTATCAGCTCATTATTTTGTTGGTCGGTTGTATTGCTACTGTAGCATTGATTATTAAGCCTACCCGTTGCACGAAGTGGGTCATGAAATCTTATATTCTTCTTCTTTATTTATGGATTTCTATCATCTACTATTACATCTATTGTGATGCTAGAAATTACAATGGCATCATGGCTCTTTTTTGGGGAGTGATGGCTATTATATGGATATGGGATATGATATCAGGATATACTACGTTCGAAAGGACCCGCAAGTACGACAAACTTTCCTATTTTTTACTGGCAATGCCTTTTTGCTACCCGCTTATCTCATTGGCTCGTGGTCTTTCTTTTCCTGAAATAACGTCTCCGGTAATGCCGTGTTCAGTAGTCACGTTTACGATAGGACTATTGTTGCTGCATTCCAAAAAAGTGAATATTTTTCTTGTCCTTTTTCTTTGTCACTGGTCTCTCATCGGACTGACTAAAACGTACTTTTTTCATATTCCCGAAGATTTTCTTTTGGCGAGTGCTTCGATACCGGCATTGTATTTGTTCTTCCGCGAATATTTCTTATCGAATCTTAAGACAGAAACCAAGCCGAAGGCAAAATACATTAATTGGTTACTTATTTTGCTCTGTGGTATTTTGGGGATAGTGCTTATTTCTACCCTTCTTTTGGAACTCGGACCGGTAAAATAGATAGGCGGTGTGCCGAAGTCTTTTTCAATATGCTTAAATTAGACAAACGGCAAGCACCTTTTTTTACCTTTCTTTTTATCCCGAACTCAAGTATGGATTATTCAGGTAATGGTAGTTCTACAACCTTTTTATTGTTCCAACAGTTCCTGTCACCTTATCTTATTGACTATGAGTAATATATGCGGGCATGGTCTGTTTTTGGGACCTCAAAATGGCATCATCTTACTCATTGTTAGCGTGTTATGAAACACGGATCGTCCGCTACGCCTATGTCATCACTCGGTATCTGCCGTGTGTGCACCGTGTGGAAACTCCCCGGCGTGGGAAAATAGATGCTGCTGTTGCGTGGACCTTCTCGCGCGAGTAAAGGATATTTTCCACTGCACAATTCTTTGAGACGTCGTACGGCGGTAGGGCGTGTCAATCCGCACAGACTTTCAAACTCCCGGCGAGTGATGAAGGAATGGTCTTTGAAAAAATCGGTGAGCAATGCTTCAATCTCAATGTCCGAATATTCTATCGAATGATGTTTGAGGCGAGTGCTTTCGAATTTGGCTTTTCTGTTGATATCGCCAATGAGTTTTTTTCGAGGCCTGAAATAGACGTCGGTCACTTCGAGATTGGTAGCGTTTATGGCTTTCCTCTTTATCGCGTTCGGCCCCGAAATCCCTA
>Ga0183101_1000222_pt4 | contig 60303 bp, 33 predicted proteins | sample Biomet3_FD_127790 | JGI IMG/M metagenome (GOLD analysis project Ga0183101, IMG submission 127790) | Microbial communities from bioreactor (seeded with sewage sludge) at LBNL, California, USA - Biofuel metagenome 3 | ecosystem: Engineered > Bioreactor > Anaerobic > Unclassified ... | reverse complement strand
TTTACATAAGGACGAAAATAAATTTTCTCCCTTACGAAACTTGCGACTCACGGCCGTGAGTCGCAAGAAACTTACATAGGAGAATTAAACAAGAAGCAGAAGCCATGCATTTGCCTACGAAACTTAACATATTAAAGATTCTTATATTAATAATGGGCCAAAATATAGATTTTTTTGATTTACTTTGTCGTTGTCTCATGGCATCAAGAGTACGTTTTAGAGAATTAAAATACATGTTAATAATCAATAATAACATTCGCTTTTTTACATTCTCAACTGTTATATCATAGTGAAAACACAATTAAAGATTTTTTAAAATGAACAGATTAATAATTTTTCTTTGCGGATTATTCTTTTTCTTCCAATCGTATGGAAAGACAAAACCTTCTTATGTCGACTATGTTAACCCGTTGACGGGAACACAATCTACACACGACCTATCGGCCGGAAACCTATATCCGGCTATTGCCGTACCATGGGGAATGAACTTCTGGACTCCACAAACAGGAAAGATGGGAGACGGATGGACCTACACTTATACCGAAAACAAGATAAGAGGTTTCAAACAGACACACCAGCCTAGTCCTTGGATCAACGACTACGGACAGTTCTCTATCATGCCGATGACAGGCAAAGCTGTTTTTGATGAGGAGAAACGTGCCAGCTGGTTCTCGCATCAGGCCGAGACTTCGACCCCCTATTATTATAAAGTCTACTTGGGAGACTACAATACGACGGCAGAATTGGCACCAACTTCTCACGCAGCAGTTTTCCGCTTTACTTTTGCCAAGGGAGATTCGGCTTTTATCGCTACCGATGCTTTCGACAAAGGCTCTTGGATAAAGATTATCCCTTCTGAAAGAAAGATCATAGGCTATACCACCAGAAACAGCGGTGGTGTACCCGACAATTTCAAAAACTATTTTGTACTGACTTTCGACAAGCCCTTCTATTATACGGCTACCGTAGCCGATGGTAAAACCCAAAGTGAACAGCTCGAAGCAAAAGGAGATCACGCCATGGGTATGATCGGATTCGGCAACGGCGGCGGCGCTGTCAACGTTCGGGTAGCTTCTTCCTTTATCAGCATCGAGCAGGCCGAACGCAATCTGCAAGAAGTTAACAATCGCAGTCTTGAAGATGTAGCATCCGAAGGCGCCACTCAATGGAACAAGATGCTGAGACGCATAGAGATTGATGATGAAAACATCGACCACCTGCGCACTTTCTATACATGTCTTTATCGGTGCCTGTTGTTCCCTCGCAACATCTCCGAAGTGGACGGCGAAGGCAACACCATACACTACAGCCCCTTCAACGGACAAGTAGAAAAAGGATACATGTATACCGATGTCGGTATATGGGATACGTTCCGTGCACTCTTCCCGTTGCTGAACCTTGTTTATCCTTCGGTGAACGAACAGATGCAAGCAGCTTTTGTAAATATATACAAAGAGAGCGGCTTTCTACCCGAATGGATCAGCCCGGGACACCGCGGATGTATGGTAGGCAACAATTCGGCTTCTGTCGTTGCCGATGCTTACCTGAAAGGACTACGCGGCTATGATATCGAGGCTCTTTGGAAAGCGGTAGTTCACGGCGCAAACAATGTTCACCCCACGGTAAGTTCTACCGGAAGACTCGGCTACGACCTATACAACAAACTGGGATATGTACCTTACGACAAAGGTATCAACGAAAGTGCCGCCCGCACGTTGGAATACGCTTTCGACGATTGGAGCATTTATCAGCTGGGCAAAGCATTGGGCAAACCCAAGAAAGAAATCGAGATTTACAAGAAGCATGCGATGAACTATCAGAATCTATTCGATAAGAATATCAGTCTGATGAGAGGTCGCAAAGCAGATGGTTCGTTTGTCACTCCGTTCAATCCGTTGAAGTGGGGCGATGCCTTTACAGAAGGCAACAGTTGGCATTACACGTGGTCTGTTTTTCATGACCCTCAAGGACTGATCAACCTAATGGGCGGCAAAGACAAGTTCAACCATATGATGGATTCGGTTTTCGTACAAGCTCCATCGTTCGATGACAGTTACTACGGGGGTGTCATTCACGAGATAAGAGAAATGCAGCTTATCAACTTCGGACAATATGCACACGGCAACCAACCGATTCAGCACATGCTCTATATGTACGATTATTCGGGACAACCTTGGAAAACTCAATATTGGACCAACGAGGTGATGAACAGACTATACAAAGCCACTCCCGACGGTTATTGCGGAGACGAGGACAACGGACAAACATCTGCCTGGTATGTATTTTCGGCCATGGGATTCTATCCCGTTTGTCCGGGCAGCAACGAATATGCAATGGGAGCGCCATTCTTCAATAACATCAAACTACACCTAGAGAACGGCAAGACAGTAGAAATAGAGACAGATGGTTTGAACCAAAACAACAAATATATCTCATCCATGACTGTGAACGGACAGCCTTATACGAAGAATTACTTAAACCATTCGGATTTGACAAATGGAGCCAATATCCGTATATTGATGAACGATGCCCCCAACTATTCGCGGGGAACTACGACAGGCGATGCTCCTTATTCTTTCAGCAACGAACTTAAAAAACAAATAAAAAAGTAAATCATGAAGAAACAAAGAATCTATGTTAGCGCAATGATCGCTTCGGGCATTATACTATGTACGGGGCAGGCTTTTGCTACAACATCCACACTTACACTTCCTCATGCTGTGTGTCAATCGGACGCGGTTCACAAAAGCAACCGCCCTGATGTTGACAAGCGGCTTTTCAAATCTAAAGCAATAGAAAAAGAGATCGTACTGATTCAGAAACTACTAAAAAACGCCAAACTATCTTGGATGTTTGCCAACTGTTTCCCGAACACACTTGATACGACCGTACATTTCAATACGGACGAAACAGGCAAACCTGATACATTCGTCTACACCGGCGATATTCATGCCATGTGGCTTCGCGACTCGGGTGCTCAAGTTTATCCTTATATCGCATACGCAAAGAACGATAAACAACTGAAACAGCTACTAGCCGGTGTCATCAACCGCCAGTGGAAATGTATCAACATCGACCCATACGCCAACGCTTTCAATATGGGGGCCACAGGTAGCGACTGGGACAAAGACGAAACGGATATGAAACCCGAACTCCATGAACGCAAATGGGAAATAGACTCGCTCTGTTATCCGTTGCGCCTGGCATACCAGTATTGGAAAGAGACGGGAGACGCTTCTGTATTCGACGAAGCTTGGATCAAAGCCATCAACACCATACTGAAGACATTCAAAGAACAACAGAGAAAAGAAGATAAAGGGCCGTATCACTTTGCCAGAGTCACAGATAGAGCACTCGACACGGTGACCAACGGAGGATGGGGAAATCCCGTGAAACCGGTTGGACTGATCTGCTCGACATTCCGTCCTTCGGACGATGCCACCACTTTCCAATTCCTTGTACCATCCAATTTCTTCGCTGTATCTTCATTGCGGAAAGCTGCCGAGATATTGACCACCGTAAACAACCGCGGAGACATTGCCGAGCAATGTACGTCGCTCGCCAACGAAGTAGAAACTGCACTGCACAAATATGCCATTTACGATCATCCGAAATATGGAAAGATCTATGCTTTCGAGGTAGACGGATTTGGCAATCAACTACTAATGGACGATGCTAATGTTCCGAGTCTGCTATCTATGGCGTATCTGGGTACGGTAGACAGCAGCGACCCGATTTATCAAAACACCCGCCGCTTCGTTTGGAGCGAAGACAATCCATATTTCTTCAAAGGTAAAGTAGCAGAAGGTATTGGAGGTCCACACATCGGCTATGACATGATATGGCCTATGAGTATCATGATGAAAGCCTTTACCAGCAAAGATGATGCAGAAATAAAATGGTGTATCGAAACATTGATGAAGACCGATGGCGATACCGGATTCATGCACGAATCTTTCGACAAGAACAATGGAGCCAACTATACCAGAAGCTGGTTTGCTTGGGCAAATACATTGTTCGGCGAATTGATTATAAAGCTGGTCAACGATGGCAAAGTCGACTTACTTAATTCCATTCAAGAATGAGAGTAATGAATTTGCATTGTTGGAATAAAAGGTGTTTATATTTTTCGACCTTTCTTTTATTAATTAATTTAAACGTATCCGCACAAAAAAAACTGCCATACCGAAACGCTTCACTTCCCATCGAGACGCGTACACAGGACTTGTTGAAGCGAATGACTCTGGAAGAGAAAGTGGGGCAACTGCTTTGTCCGCTCGGATGGCAAATGGTAGAGCGCAAAGGAAATGCCGTCTCGTGCTCGGAAGAGTTTAAGAAGCTAACCGCCACAAGACCTGTAGGTATGCTTTGGGCAGTATTCCGTGCCGATCCATGGACCAAGCGGACATTGAGCAACGGACTCGATCCCGAACTTGCAGCCAAAGCAGGAAATGCGCTTCAGAAATATATGATTGAGAACACCCGCTTGGGTATTCCGTTGTTTATTGCCGAAGAAGCTCCTCATGGACACATGGCTATTGGCGCTACCGTATTCCCTACCGGCATAGGTATGGCTTCGACATGGTCTACCGACCTAATGAAAAAGACAGGCGAGGTTATTGCAAAAGAAGTACGATTGGGCGGTGGACAAATAGCATACGGCCCCGTACTCGACTTATCGCGGGAGCCACGTTGGTCGAGAGTGGAAGAAAGCATGGGAGAAGATCCCGTGCTTAGCGGAACGCTGGCAAAGTATTTCATCATGGGCACAGGGGGCGGAAATCTTGCTTCGCCTACCAGTTCATTGGTCACTTTAAAGCATTTCTTGGCGTATGGTATTCCACAAGGCGGACAGAACGGCAACCCTTCGGTTGTAGGAAGACGAGATTTATTACAGAACTTTCTGCCTCCTTTCGAGACCGCTATCAATGCCGGAGCACTCTCGGTAATGACCTCATACAATTCGGTAGATGGCGTGCCATGTACCAGCAACAAATATTTACTGAAAGAGTTGCTACACAACCAACTGCACTTCCGTGGCTTCAGTGTCTCTGACTTATACAGCATCGAAGGCATCAATCAAAGCCACTTCGTAGCTCCCACCATAAAAGATGCCGCAGTGATATCTATCAAAGCCGGATTGGATGCCGATCTTGGAGGAGCAGCCTTTGCACATCTTGCCGAAGCGGTGAGAAACAAAGAGGTAGACGAAGCGCTGGTCGATACGGCCGTTTGCCGTATTCTAAGACTTAAATTTGAGATGGGACTTTTCGAGCACCCTTATGTAGACGTGAAGATAGCCAAACGCGAAATAGGCTCTGCTACCAATATCAATCTGTCACGCGAAGTAGCTCAGGCTTCAATCACATTGCTCAAAAACAAAAACAATTTATTGCCATTAAGTAAGTCTATCGGACGCGTTGCCGTTATCGGCCCCAATGCCGATGCTCCATACAACATGTTGGGAGATTATACGGCTCCACAAGCTGATGGACGGGTACGGACAGTGCTCAATGGAATTGTAGATAAAATAGGATCCGATCATGTAGAATATGTCAAAGGTTGTGCCATTCGCGACACGACAAACTGCGATATAGAAGCAGCCGTCGCTGCTGCCCGACGTGCGGATGTGGCAGTAGTGGTTGTAGGAGGTTCCAGTGCCAGAGATTTCAAGACCGATTACAAAGAAACGGGTGCCGCCGTCGTATCCGATAAATCGGTAGGCGACATGGAATGTGGCGAAGGTTACGACCGTGCCACCCTATCGCTGCTTGGTAAACAAATGGACTTATTGAAAGCCGTTCGGGCAACCGGAAAGCCCACGATCGTCGTTTATATTGAAGGCCGCCCTCTCGAAATGAATTGGGCAAACGACAATGCCGATGCCTTATTATTGGCTTGGTATCCGGGACAAGAAGGTGGAAACGCCATTGCCGATGTTCTGTTTGGCGACTTCAATCCCGCAGGAAGACTCCCCATATCCATACCTCGCTCTACAGGCCAGTTGCCGGTGAACTATAACAAGCCTCAACCCGAAGGTCACAATTATGTAGAGATGCCTGTTACTCCACTCTATCCTTTCGGATACGGTCTAAGCTATACTTCATTCGAGTATAATAGCTTGAACGTTTCGGCAAAGGGGAATAACAACTTTGCCGTATCATTCAACGTACGTAATACCGGAGATCGGGATGGAGAAGAAGTAATACAATTGTATCTGCACCGCAAATATTCTTCAGTAGTGCAACCAAATAGACAACTGAAACATTTCGCCCGTATCTTTATCAAAAAGGGGGAAGCCAAAAGCGTCGACATTCAATTAACGCCGGAAGACCTCTGGTTGATTAATGAAGATTACCAAAAGGTTGTTGAACCGGGCGATTGCGAAATACAGATAGGCAGTTCTTCAAGTGATATTCGCTTGCACAGTGATTTTAGAATAAACTAATCAAAAACAATAAACTATATTTACGATAATGAAATTAAATAGATCTCTTTGCCTCACGCTAGCGCTATCTTTGGGATTGACAGCATCTGCTGCTCAACCAAAGAAAAACAAAGTGCAACCGACCGGCAAGTTGACTCAGTTCGTTGATCCGACTATCGGAACAGGCGGACATGGTCATGTTTTCTTGGGTGCGAATGTTCCTTTCGGTTTTGTACAACTGGGACCGTCGCAAGTTGTAAAAGGCTGGGACTGGTGTTCGGGCTATCACGATAGCGACAACAGTCTCTTAGGATTCAGCCATACCCACCTTAGTGGAACTGGTATCGGCGACTTGGGCGACATACTCGTATTCCCAACAATCAACAACGAAAGTAGTTCGAAGTTCTCGCATTCCACCGAAGTAACCAAACCCGGCTATTATGCTGTCAATTTGGAGAATTCGGGGATTAAGGCAGAACTCACAGCTACAGCAAGAGTCGGATTCCATCGCTATACCTATCCTACTAAAGATGCAAAGCTCATGTTCAACCTGAACTATGGCATCGGATGGGATCACTATGTAGCAGGAAAGATCAAACAAGAGAAAGACAATGTCATTTCGGGCTATCGCGTCTCTACGGGATGGGCCAAACATCAAGTTGTATACTTCACCGCTACATTCTCTGCTCCAATCAAACACATGGAATGCAAAGGAGATACACTCAATACTCTATCGTTTGATCTACCCGCCAATCGCGAGCTGCTTGTCAAAGTAGCACTATCGCCGGTAAGCGTTGAGAATGCCAAACAGAATATGCAAGCAGAACTCTCCGGATGGAATTTCGGAGCAACCGTTGCAGCTGCCGACAAAGCATGGAATGAACAACTGGGCAGAGTGATTTTCAAGACTAAGAACACGACCGATAAAAAGATATTCTATACCGCACTTTATCACACCATGATCGCTCCATCGTTGTTTTGTGATGTCAACGGCGATTACTACGGTGCCGATGGAAAGATTCACAGAAAAGGAGGATTCAAAAACTACACGACATTCTCTCTTTGGGACACTTATCGTGCAGCACAACCGCTGATGACACTGCTTCATCGCGACATGCTACCCGATATGGCACAAACGTTCCTACACATCTTTGCACAACAAGGCAAACTGCCCGTATGGCATCTGGTAGGTAATGAGACAGATTGTATGGTAGGAAATCCAGGTATCTGCGTACTTGCCGATCTATTCTTGAAAGGCGTACAGATGGATAAGAATCAGGCTTTCGAAGCAATGAAGAAAAGTGCCATGCTCGACGAGAGAGGCATGAAAGAACTGAAAGAATACGGTTACTTGCCTTACAATGTAACGGCAGATAGTGCAGAGACTGTTGCCCGTGGCTTGGAATATGCCCTTGCCGATTGGTGCGTAGCACAAAGTGCAAAAGAGCTGAACAAACAAGATGATTATCAATATTTCTTGAAACGCAGCAAGGGATATACAAAGTACTTTGACAAACAAACAGGATTTGTTCGCGGAGTAGACAACAACGGTAAATTCCGCGAGCCGTTCAATCCATTTCATTCTGCCCACCGTGCCGACGACTACACCGAAGGAAACGCATGGCAATATACATGGTTGGTTCCACAAGACGTTCACGGTTTGATTCGCGAATTCGGAGGCGAGAAGCCATTCCTTACAAAACTCGATTCACTGTTTATCGTCAAAGGTAATATGGGTAAAGAAGCTTCTCCCGACATCTCCGGACTGATAGGACAATATGCACATGGCAACGAACCCAGCCATCACATCCTATATCTGTATGCATACGCCGGAACACCTTGGAAAAGCGCTCCGCTTATCCGTCAGACTCTGACAACTCTTTACTCTGCAAATAAAGACGGACTATCGGGCAACGAAGATGTAGGACAAATGTCCGGATGGTATGTACTTTCTGCCATGGGAATCTATCAGGTAGAACCCGCAGGAGGCAAATATATTTTCGGTTCGCCACTGATGGACGAAGCAACCATAAAGATAGATAAGAATAAAACTTTCCGCATCGTTGCGCGTAACAATAGCCGCAAGAACATGTATATTCAAAGTGTAACATTCAACGGAAAGCCTTATACCAAAAGCTATATTTATTACAAAGATATGGTGAAAGGCGGAACATTGGAATTCACCATGGGAGATAAACCCTCTTCATTTGGCACTGCACCCAACGATCGTCCTTAAACTATTTATTGTTCGCAAACAAGAGGGAGTACAAACTCCCGTTATCTATATAAATCACCCTCGTTACAAATGTTGTAGCGAGGGCGATTTTTTAAAAAGAAGTTTTTACGGTACATTTTATATTTGCGACGCAAGAACGCTAACCGTCAATTGGGTTGAATGTCCTTACTCGTCATTTCTTTAATAGGTTGTTGGGGAGCCATCACATGATGAACTCTTTCTGTTATCTCGTCTTTAAGAAGAGATACATCCGCTTTGCAACGAATATCTCTCGAAGACGCTCCTATCAAAAGCTCATACTTACCGGCAGAAGCGATCCATACACTCTGTTGCTCATCAAACGAAGCCAAATCGGATGTTTTAAGATTCAGGGTTACAACTTCTGTCTCGCCAGGCTGCAACAACTTCGTCTTAGCAAAAGCCTTAAGTTCTTTCTCGGGCTTATCTAAAGATGATTTGGGAGCAGACACGTAAAGCTCGACAACTTCCTTACCCGATGCCTTACCGGTGTTTTTCACTGTCATCGTCACGATATAATCTCCTTTCACCTTTTTCACTGTGGGTGTTCCATATTCAAAATCGGTATACGACAGACCATAGCCGAAAGGATATGATACGTCGCGCTTGAAAGTATCAAAGTAGCGATACCCTATATATATACCCTCTTCATAACTGGTATAATCCACATTGCGAATATGAGTTGTGGTACTATGATTGCCCATCAGAGAAGCCATCAAAACATCGGGATCCAATTGATAATCGTAAGGGAAATTTGCCGAAGAAGCCGCATCAAAGAATGAAACAGGGAATGTGACAGCCAACTTTCCGGATGGATTTATCTGACCACTCAATATATCAGCCACTGTATTGCCTCCTTCTTGTCCTGCCTGCCAAGCCAACAATATAGCATCGGGAAGGTTCTTCCACATAGCAGTCTCAATCACACCACCTATATTGAGAATAACAACCACTTTCTTATTCTGTTTGTGAAAAGCATTGCAAACATTGGCCATCAGAGCCATTTCTTCTACAGACAGTTTGAAATCGTTATCAATATGCCGATCCAAGAACTCTCCGGAGCTACGCCCTATGGTAATAATCGCCATATCGTTCTGTTTTGCCATCGAGTCAAGTACACCTCCCGAAACAGGCATTTCATCCAAACGTTTTTTATTGAAGAAAGCCATAAAAGGATTCTTACTTTTCTTATCCTCGGCAAGTTGTTTTTCTTGTCCTTCCTTCAGATATGTTTGATACAGTTCTGTCAAACCGGCATCAAGCTGATAACCGGCATTGCGCAATCCATCTGCCAATGAAACAGTATAGGCCCTATTCACATTACCGCTACCGGTTCCTCCCGCAATCCAATCATAAGAAGTATTACCAAAAGCGGCAACGCGCTTTTCTGAAGAGAATAGGGGAAGTGTAGAGTTCTCATTCTTAAGCAACACCATTCCTTCCGAGGCCGATTGTCTGGTGACCTCGGCATGTGCCTTCAAGTCGGGTTTATCGGAGAAAGCATATTGTTTGAAGCGAGGAGAGGTAACAACAAGCTGTAGCAATCGTTTGACACAAATATCCACGTCCGACTCTTTTAAAGAACCGTCTTTCACAGCTGCCATTATCTGATCGTATTGTTGCTGCTTACCCGGCATCAACAGATCATTACCTGCATATATCTGCGCTTTAGCGTCTTTTCCACCAAACCAATCAGTCATCACCAAACCCTTATAATTCCACTCATTCCGAAGAATAGTCGTCAGTAAGTCCCGATTCTCCGAAGTATAAGTACCATTAATATAATTGTACGAAGACATAACCGTCCACGGATGGCTCTCTTTGACAGCTATTTCGAAGCCTTTGAGATAAATCTCACGCAAAGCGCGTTGACTTATTTGGGCATCGTTCCCCGTCCGATTCGTTTCTTGATTATTCCCGGCAAAGTGTTTGATGGATGTACCAACACCATTGCTTTGAATGCCTCGAACATAAGCTGCCGCTATCTTGCCTGCAACGAGAGGGTCTTCCGAATAATATTCAAAGTTACGGCCGCAGAGAGGATTGCGTTGAATATTCAGAGCAGGAGCCAGAAGAACATCTACCCCATACTCGTGTACTTCGTTGCCCATGGCCTTGCCTACATTTTCTACAAGCGCCGTATTCCATGTAGATGCCAAAAGTGTAGCTACAGGAAAGGCTGTACAATAATAAGTGTTCGGATTGTCTTTTCGAGTCGGATCAATACGCAATCCGGCCGGTCCGTCGGCCAAAACGATTGCAGGGATGCCAAGCCGAGGAATGGGGCGCGTGGTTCCGGCTGCCCCTGCTACCAAACTCTGAGTAGAGCCTACAACAGGAGCATTGCCCGATGCTCCCGTCATGCCCGTGCCTATGAGAAAAGACACTTTCTCTTCAAGCGTCATTGCTTTTACCACTTTATCGATAGGAGACTTCCCTAGTTGCGGAGCCTTATTAGCTTGCGAGAAAGAAGAAGTGATACCTGCTGCCGATAAGCAGACTGTCATTAAAATACCTTTTATTTTCATGTTTCTTATTGGTGTTAGAATTTGAATGCAAGTTTACGACAAATATCGAATACTCGTTTTCGCATTTGAACATTTGATTTGTTCATTTGTTCAAAAAGGACACAGATTCTTCAAACACAATGTGTCAAGACAGGTAGCTGAGTAAATAATTCATCTAAATTTGAACGCCATTTAAAAATAATGATGTACTTTTGTTTCATACTACCTTATAATAATCAAATCAATGAATAGAAAATTAGAAATACTTCATGCGGCCAATATCATCTCTTTTTTATTGTTGGTAGCTTATATTTATGTATGGCAACACCAGGTATTAATAGCAATCATGCTTGGATTAGAAATATGTGTCTTTATCCTAGGACTGATTTCAGCGTTGAGACTACGCAACCATGGTGAAGATATGGACCGGAAGCGACTCTTCCGCAAAAGTTGGTGGCTCACTCTTTTCAGCCTACTCTTCATCGGAATATATTTCTTTATAAACCATCGTTAATGTTCAATGCGTCATGATGAAAAAATCATTAATCACCATCTTTCTTGTATCAGCAATTACCGTTCAAGCTCAGGTAACACGTACCCGTGTAAATGAATTCCGACTATTCGGACCAACGGCTGTATCAATGCCATTTGCCACAAACTCGGTAAATGCCAAAGGCGATTCTTTAAACCTATCCAGCTTATCTAACGATGACTTTCCTGCCTCTTTGGCAGCCAAAGGCAACGTATGGAAAGGCGAGGTGATACCATCGCTGGCAAAGTCTCGATCGATGAGCTTGCTTTCGTTCTACATCAACTCCGACAAGTATATAAACGGCAAACTGATCATAAAAGGATCTAAAACCTACAAACTATTTATTGATGGCAAAGAGGCCGCAAGTTCTCTAATAAAGCTGACGCCATACCGACATGAAATAGTGCTCAAGTATTTCCAAGAGGCCGCGGCTCACGATTCAATTGCTGTTACAGTTGAGAGCAAGAATTCGGTATCGGTAACGACGGATCTGCGCCACTTCTATACGACGGCCGACTGTCTGAACGGGCTAAGGACTACAGCCTCGGCTATCTCGCCCAGCGGCAAATATATGATTGTCTATTATAAGGACACACAAGAAGGAGGAAAAACAAGATATTATGCACAAGCAAAAGACTTATCTAACGGCCGCATCATCGCAGAAAAAAGTATGGACGCCAGCTTGGAATGGATGCCCAAATCGGATGCATACGTATTTGAATCGACTGAAGCGGGTAACCGTTGCCTTTATAAGGTTGATGCTACAACCGGACGCAGACTTTTATTTGCCTCTCACCTCCCACAGGGGAGTATCACGGTAAGCCCCGACGAATCTTATTTAATTATAACCGGAAGCGAAGAAGGAACGAAAGAACGTCCCGAAATCTTTCAGGTGCTCGAACCCGAAGACAGACAGGCGGGATGGAGAGACCGGCTATTCTTATCGAAATACGATTTAAAGACAGGAGTATTGCAACGCCTCACCTATGGCAGCTACTCTTGCTATCTCAACGATATATCACAAGACGGTAAATATTTACTTTTCTCGATGAGCCATTCTCGACTCACCAAACGCCCTACAACTGTCACTTCTATTTATCGGATGGACATCTCTACACTCAAAGTAGATACCATCATGAAAGAAGAAAGCTTCATCAATAGCTGTTTATTCTCTCCCGATGCCACAAAGTTACTAGTATCCGCTTCGCCCGAAGCTTTTAATGGAGTGGGACTTAATATAGACAACGGACAAATAGCAAGCATGGAAGATGGTCAGCTCTTCTTATACGATTTATCGACCAAGAAAGTCGCGCCGATGACCAAAGACTTTAATCCATCGGTATCCAATCCGATGTGGTCCGAATATGACGGGCAGATATACTTTACGGCAGATGACAAAGACTGCGAACATCTATTCACACTCAATCCTCTTACCGGCAAGATACATTCATTGGGAGCGGCAGAAGATGTCGTAACCAATTATAGTGTTGCATCGCATGCTCCCATAATGACTTACATCGGACAAAGTGCATCCAATTCTTCGAGGCTTTATTCTTATAGCCTTAAAGCTAAAAAGTCGGTTGTGATTGAAGACTCTTCAAAAGCCATACTGAAAGATGTGATATTGGGCGAATGCCACGATTGGAACTTCGTTTCTTCGCGTGGCGACACGATTTACGGACGCTATTATCTGCCACCTTCTTTCGACTCGTCAAAGCAATATCCGCTTATCGTAAATTATTATGGAGGTTGCTCTCCTACTCAACGCACGCTCGAATCTCGCTATCCTGCCCATGCTTATGCGTCACAAGGCTATATCGTATACGTGATTCAGCCCAGCGGAGCTACAGGATTCGGACAGAAGTTCTCGGCCCGCCACGTAAACACATGGGGAGATGGACCCGCTCAAGATATCATCGAGGGAACAAAGAATTTCTGTGCCGAGCATTCATTTGTCAACGCTAAGAAGATAGGTTGTATAGGTGCTTCTTATGGAGGATTCATGACAGACTACCTACAGACTGTCACAGATATCTTTGCAGCGGCTGTGAGCCATGCAGGCATCAGCAACATTGCCAGTTATTGGGGCGAAGGCTATTGGGGATACTCGTATAGCGAAGTAGCCAGTGCAGGGAAATACCCTTGGAATGCTCCTGAAATGTACACTCGCCAAAGCCCTTTATTCAATGCAGACAAGATTCATACCCCTATTCTCTTCACACAAGGTTCGAACGATACAAACGTTCCGATCGGAGAAAGCATTCAGATGTTTACGGCTTTAAAACTATTGGGCCGTGAAACAGCTTTTGTAGAAGTGAATGGCGAGAATCACCAAATACTCGACTACGGCAAGCGTTTCTTATGGCAGGACACGATCTTTGCATGGTTTTCCAAATGGTTGAAAGATGATGCTTCGTGGTGGGAAACCCTTTATCCCAAGAAAGACTTATAACAGCAATCGCTACTTCTTCAATTCCGGATAGCTCACTCTGATGTGATAGATGCTGCGTAGTTTCTCTTTAAACACACTCTTGATCAGATTGATATCGCGAAAAGTGATAGGGCACCTTTCAAAGGCCCTATCGGCCACTTGCGTATCGATAATACGATCGACGAGTTCGTTGATACTTTCGTCCGTGTGCTTGGGCAAACTATGAGAAGCAGCTTCGACAGAATCGGCCATCATGAGTATGGCTGTTTCTTTAGTAAATGGATTCGGTCCCGGATAAGTGAACATTCTCTCATCGGGTTCTTGATCGGGATGTTCATTCTTCCACGAGATATAAAAGTACTTCGTTTTGCCACATCCGTGATGAGTTCGGATAAAGTCTTTTATAGCAGTCGGCAATCTATACTTGTCGGCAAGTTTCAAACCGCCGGTCACATGGCTTATCACAATTTGTGAGCTCCTTTCGTAAGACAACTCTTTATGTGGGTTTGTATTTTCGGTCTGATTCTCTGTAAAGAACTCAGGGTTCTCCAACTTGCCGATATCATGATACAAAGCCCCCGTACGCACCAACTGACTGTTGGCCCTTATTGCGTTGGCAGCTTCGGCGGCCAGATTGGCTACCTGTATGGAATGTTGGAAAGTACCGGGAGCCAACTCCGACATCCGGCGCAATAAGTGATTATTGGTATTCGACAGCTCCACAAGTGTGACATTCGAAGTAAACCCGAACGCTTTCTCCAGCAAATAGAGTATAGGATAGGCAAACATCAGAAAGATGCCATTGATAAGGAAGTACTTGTACATGCTAAGATTGAATTTCGAGACATCGGTTACATTGGTCAGTTCAATAGCAAAATACGTAACAGCATAAGTCAACGAAACGAAAAACGCCACTTTGATCAACTGCGATCGTTCGGTCAGTTCGCTGAGCGAATACATGGAGATAAGCCCGGCCGTGAGTTGCAACAACACAAACTCGTAAGGATAATGCAACGTGATGGAACAAATGAGAACCGTAATAAGCAATGTGAGAAATGCCGTGCGAGAATCTAAGAAAGTGCGCAGTATAATTGGAATCATCGCATAAGGAATGATATAGACATTGAACAGATTATGCTCAACCATCAGCGCCGTCAGGATGCTATAAAAGATAATACACGACAGCATCAATGCCATCGAGTTTTTATGACGATAAAAGTTTCTACGGAACAACCGTAAGTAGAGCATAAAGCAAATCATCAACAACGTGACGAACAGGATCTGCCCCAAAAGGATGTACTCCCTTTGCGAAATAGTTTCATCGCGTTTAACCGACTCTTTTTTAAGCGACTGTAGAATATTATAAGTCTGTCGCCCTACAATCTCTCCCCTATCGACTATTTTCTGACCGCTTTGTACAAACCCCGTAGCCCACGAATAATTATCGAGCATATCCTTCATAGCCTGTTTGGTACGCCACTTATCGAGCGTAATATTTGGAGTAATATAAGTGCTCAAATTATATTGCTGTAGCACATTGCGATCAATATGAGATGCACCACTCAAAAGCAATTGATACGCTTTTTTCACCGTGAGCAGGCTACCTGTCTGCCGTTCATTTGCCAACTTATCATCAGTGACATAGACAGATTGTATTCTCCTCATTTGCAACCAGTTCATGTCTTCGTTCGATACAATACCAGCAGCGTATATCGAAAGGAGCCTATGCCTGAGATATATCTTGTACTTAGGAGAAGCTATTGCCAACTGAGCGGACTCAAGTATGTTTCTCATCACTTTGTCCGCTTCGCCTTTCTGAAACGTAAAATAGGGCTGAAAATGATTGCGCAAACTATCCTGTTCTTTTTTCACCACCGTTTCGTCCTTATATATCGGGAAGTTAAAAGTCGCTATAATCTGCCCATACTTCCACGGTTTATTGAGGTCGAATTGGTAATTGAACTCACCGCCTCTTGGCAGAAAATATACAATAACTGCAATTGATCCTATAGTGATAAGGATAGTATAAAGCAAATCCTTAAAAAAATTCTTATGTTTTCTTACTGTTTTAAACATGCGCGCTAATTTTTTTCGAAAAGTACGAAAAAAACTCATAGTATGGAAAAAAAGACGTAATTTTGCGACAAATTATCTAATAATTAATATGTCAGAAAGAAAAATAAGAGTTCGTTTTGCTCCAAGTCCTACGGGAGCGCTACATATTGGAGGAGTTCGTACAGCGTTATACAATTATCTTTTTGCCAAACAGCATGGAGGCGATTTGGTGTTCCGTATAGAGGATACCGACTCGCATCGCTTCGTCCCCGGAGCAGAAGAATACATCATAGAATCATTCAAATGGCTAGGTATTCACTTCGATGAAGGAGTGAGCTTCGGTGGCAATTATGGCCCTTATCGCCAAAGTGAACGCCGTGACATTTACAAAAAATACGTAAAGCAACTTCTAGATAAAGCCAAAGCATATATAGCTTTCGATACTCCAGACGAACTGGATAATAAACGCAAAGAAATAGCCAACTTTCAATACGACGCGTCAACGCGAATGAGCATGCGCAATTCGTTAACACTTCCGAAAGAAGAAGTGGATGCAATGATAGCCGACGGCAAACAATATGTGGTGCGCTTTCTTATCGAGCCCAACCAAGAAATATGTGTCAACGATTTAATTCGGGGCGAAGTTAAAATAAACTCATCGATACTAGACGATAAAGTGCTCTACAAATCGGCCGATGAGCTACCTACTTACCATTTGGCGAATATTGTAGACGATCATTTGATGGAAATATCGCACGTCATCCGAGGCGAAGAGTGGTTACCCTCCGCACCCTTGCACGTGCTGCTCTACAAAGCTTTCGAATGGGAAAGCAGCATGCCCGAGTTCGCCCATCTACCCTTATTGCTCAAACCCGAAGGAAACGGAAAGTTGAGCAAGCGCGATGGAGATCGTTTGGGCTTTCCGGTATTCCCATTGGAATGGCACGATCCGAAAACAGGAGAGATATCGAAAGGTTATCGCGAAGAAGGCTATTTGCCCGAAGCATTGCTTAACTTTCTGGCACTATTGGGATGGAATCCCGGCGACGACAGGGAGATATTGTCCATGGACGAGCTGACTCAGTTATTCAACCTAAGCCATTGCAACCGCTCCGGAGCAAAATACGACTATCACAAGTGCATCTGGTTCAATCATCAATATATTCAGACAGTGTCAAACGAAGAGATCACCGACCTTTTCATGCCGATATTGAAAGAAAAAGGAATCGACGTTTCTTACAATAAAGCCAAAGAGGTGGTGGGCATGATGAAAGAGCGTGTCAACTTTGTGAAGGACCTATGGGATGTTTGCGCCTTCTTTTTCGTAGCTCCAGAATCTTACGACGAGAAGACCGTACGCAAACGCTGGAAAGAATACTCTGCCGAACAAATGAAAGAACTATCCGAAATCATTGCCTCGATAGACGATTTCAGCATAGAGAATCAGGAGAAGACCGTAATGGACTGGATTGCAGCAAAAGAGTACAATACCGGCGATGTAATGAATGCCTTCCGTCTCGCACTGGTTGGAGAAGGAAAAGGCCCTCACATGTTTAATATCACATCTATACTAGGAAAAGAAGAAACATTGATGCGCATGAAGCGCGCCATTGATGTACTAAAATAAGAAAAGACATGATCTATAATCTGTTGTATGATTTGGCTATAGCCATTTACGATATTTTGGTGCATTTAGATGCTCCTTTCAGCCGTAAGCCACGCAAAATGATGAAAGGCCATTGGGTTGTTTATCAGCTTCTACGTCAAAAGATAGAAAAAGATTCTCAATACATCTGGTTTCATGCTGCATCGCTCGGTGAATTCGAGCAGGGGCGCCCCCTCATCGAGAGAATTCGTGCCCAATATCCCGAATATAAAATATTACTCACATTCTTTTCACCTTCCGGCTATGAAGTCCGCAAGAACTACCGAGGTGCCGACGTTGTTTGTTATTTACCATTCGACAAGCCCCGCAATGTGAAGAAATTCATCGATCTAGCCAATCCAAGCATGGCTTTTTTCATTAAATATGAATTCTGGAAAAACTATATCGACGAATTGCATCGCCGCAATATACCCACATATAGTGTTTCGTCCATATTCCGTCGTTCGCAAGTATTCTTTAAATGGTACGGCGTGCCTTATCGGAAGGTATTAAGCGATTTCAATCATCTGTTCGTACAAAACGAAACATCTCGCCGCTACCTCTCTAAGATAGGAATTGATAACGCAACAGTAGTGGGTGATACCCGATTCGACCGCGTACTCCAAATCAGAGACGAAGCAAAAGATTTGCAATTGATAGATAAATTCAAAGGTGACTCGCTCGTCTTCGTTGCAGGCAGTTCGTGGGAACCGGACGAAGAATTGTTTATCGAATATTTTAATAATCATCCCGAAATGAAGATGATTATTGCACCTCACGTTATTGACGAAAACCACTTGGTCTACATCCGCAGCAAACTGAGACGCCCTTACGTGCAATATACTCGTGCCGACGAACAGAATGTACTGAAGGCCGATTGTCTCATTATTGACTGTTTCGGTCTTTTGTCTTCCATCTATCGCTATGGCGAAATAGCCTACATCGGTGGAGGATTTCATGCGGGCATACACAACACACTGGAAGCAGCCGTCTATGGCATTCCCGTTATCTTTGGCCCACGCCACGAGAAATTCATGGAAGCGGTAGAACTGATCGAACACAAGGGAGCTTTCACCATTCAAAACGCCGAAGAGCTCAATACACTACTCGATACAATGCTCGCCGACAAAGAAAAAAGACAAGAGTGGGGAGACAATGCACGCAATTACGTGACGAGCAATGCTGGAGCTACCGATAAGATATTGAGCATGGTAGAATTTAAAGAAACTTCTAAAAACAAATAGAAATGTACCAGTGGGCAGAACAAATGGATTGCGCCGTAACCGTATGCGATAAAGACGGCGTCATTGTCTATATGAATGAAAAATCTCGTCATACATTCGAGAAGTATGGCAATCTTATCGGAAAAAATCTGATGGACTGTCACAACCCATCTTCTATTGCCAAGATCAAAGAACTACTTGCTACCGGTGGCAATAATACCTACACAATAGAGAAGAACGGCGTAAAAAAGATAATCTACCAAACAGCTTGGAAAGAGAACAACATCGTAAGCGGACTGGTCGAAATATCAATTGTCTTGCCCGAAGAAGTTCCCAACCACATTCGCAAATGAGTATTTGGGCAAGTTCATTTATTAGTGTGTGCCAACCGCTATAAGCCTCTAAAATAAAAAGAGATTCCAAAGATCTTTTTAAAGAAATTGCCCTCATTGCAAGATTTGCAGTGAGGGCAAAAAATATAAAAATCTGAAATGCCACAATACGAACCAATCCCAATCATTCCATCTGATCAACAACGACTTCAAATGCAACAAAGAAAACAGTGATCTTAATTTTACAAATGAAGGCACTCTTCCCTTCTAGGGAGTTTTTTTCGTAAATTTTGAAAAAGGCCTAAAATACAAGATTTTACGTCTTTTTTTCAATATCACTATTTACAGTGAAATTGGCTATATATGTCATATTGATTGCAAATTGATTGTTATGTTGACTATATGAAATTATATTGAAATATGCTTTTGGAGAGAATATACTATGAATTTCAAAAAGTGACTTAAAAACTCCTTTTCCCAAAAATCGCAGTCACAATATGCTACGAATTTGAAAATCGACATACCCCTGCCGCATGTGCCGCATAGGATTCCCTCCTCTTTAATTTTTTTTTATTTTAAATTTTATGTAATCATATTTCTTATAATAATAGTATCATAATGATAAACGTGCCATACGTTGATAAAAAAAATATAGAGTTTATAGGATTTCAATGCGGCACATGCGGCACTTTTGGTAAAATAAGGCAACACTAAACAATTTCGCTCCACCCATCAGTCGTGCCGGTATCCTCCCGTTAGCCACTTCCTTTTTCGAAATATGACACGCACCGAGTGCCAAAATCAACCGTATGTCGCTGCAGTAACTAACGTATGTCACAGGAGAAACTAACGTTAGTTGTCATGATAACTTCCGTTAGTTACCGCAGTAACTAACGGAAGTTATGGTTGCGAGATACGTTAGTTATTTACCCTGCGTTCTCGGATATAGAAAGTAAAGACATACGGACACACAGAAGAATGCTTCAAGCTCTCGAACCGGTCACAATCCGTGACCAGTTCAGTAGTCTCATTCTCTGAGAGTTGAAATCTGAATCGCTCAATATTACACTTTACTGCCTAATTCAGGACTTTAGTTTCAACGTCATAAAGCTCTGCCAAATTTCTGTCAACCATAACCTACCTTGGCTAGTTTTACCTCTGTACACAATATTAGCTAAATTTTTTCTTGGATTTTGAAACAAGGTGGCTAGCCGTAAGTTTATCTATAGTCTATACTTTTAAATTTTGATATTCAGATTTTTATTCTTACATTTGATGTAATCAAAATCAGAGAACTATGGGAATAAATGAATTTAAACAGGGGCTTTCTAAAATAAGAGAAGCAAAAAGCATAACCGGCATATTATATCACTCTATCTACGTAAAAGACTTACATATCTTTTTCAAAAGACCCCAAAGCAATAAATATGAAAAGATAAAAATAGACGAACTGTATAACTTATATGTGAATGTACCTAATATAAATACAGTCGCTGCAAAAGAATACATTACCAGTAGAGTACAATCTCCAGCTGTAGCAATCATTTTGAAATTGAAAGAGAATGATAAAAGTTTTTCTATGGTATAAAATCATTGCAGAATATCAAAGAACGAGATTCTGCAATGATTTGTCTATTTCAGTGTTATGGTTTAAAAGGTAACTGAACTGCTAGCTTATAGAAATTTCTAAACTCCTCGATCGGTTGTGCCTTTTGCAACAGCTTTTCTTTCTTATCGAATTCAAAAACTTCTATACCATTCTCTTTAACTTTTTCAGGATAAATGATTAGACAAGGATATATTTCATTGTTTTTCTTTTCTTTTTCGATGTGATTGATGATCTTTTCATCCCTTGCATAACCGCTGATTTGGCGTATATCAGAGATAATTCCTTCATTACCGTCTTCGTATTTAGGCTTATATTTGGTATCAATAATCAGTTTCTCGTCTAGTTTAATAAAATCGACGGCGCATCCATTATATCCCAAAACCTGAAATAAAATTTCGCTCTTATAGGCTTTATGTAAAAGGCCATATACATAAACCTCATAAAGTCGTGACATATCGATCCAGAAAACCGGAGTTTCTAATCTCTGATTATGGATTTTTTCGATAGAATATCCAAATAGCCTAAGTATTTGTTTTGCCAAATATATGGCTTTATTATAATCCTTAAACAACTTATTGGAAGTTACCTGTCCAATCTGATATATCTCGATATCACTTCCAATATTCTCAAAATGAGACAATAGAGTATTTGTCAAAGACAAAAGTCTCGGATATAATTCGTGTGAACTAAATTTTCTGATAAACTGAGAAGAAAATAACAGCGCTTTCTTTAGTAAACGATTTTCATTGTTGTCGACGGTATATTCTTGATAGGAGCAACAACATCTGTCCAGTCTATGAGGTATTACATTTGCGTGTAGGTTTTCAGAGACTAGGATACGTCCTCTTATTTTGCAATGAAGGTTATCTTCTTGCAATACGTAATCTCTCTTAAGCCCACGTTTCACTAGTCCCTTAAGGACAGTAAGATAGTGCATGACAAGAAGCGGTGTTATTTGGTCCTGAAAATGGGCACAAGAAATAAATTTTCTTTCATAATCAATACCATATATTGATGAAAAGTAATCTGGGCTTAGGTTATTCTCCAGACACGACATAAACATTTTAAAATAGTCAACCTTTTCCATGTCTTTTTTAGGAAGCACTACCACAGCCAGGTTATTCTTTTCATCAAGCCAATCAGCTCCGATATAATAGCTTGCTCTCATATCATGCGTTATGCCTAAAAACTTAAGCTTCTCACCGAACCTCTTTTCATGCAAATTGATGCCTATATCATACACATACTGAGAATATTTCTTACTGAGTCTACCGTGTTCTTTTAGATAAATAATTCTATTCATTAATCCAGAAGATTCTCCCATTCCTTTATTTTATTATTTAATTGATTAGAAGACAATAGCATACCATCTTTTTCATATTCTTTTAGAAGAGGTACAATATCGTATCTGAATTTTAACGTCAAATTTTCTAATGTATCAGCCAAGAAATAACTATGGCCAATCATCAATTCTTCCATTTCCATGTCTTCGACTTTATGATCATTCACGAACTGTTTAATCGCATTGAAAAGATTTTTTGCTTTATCACCAAGAGCTTCTTTCTCTGCATAGAAAGAAGCGATAGCGTCTAAATCAGCTTCTAGTGTATAAAAAGCAAAACGTCTTCTAATGGCGTAATCAATTCGTCCGGTACTACGGTCTGTAGTGTTCATCGTTCCTATAATATAAATATTAGAGGGTACCATGAATTCTTTTGTTGAATAAGGTAATATCACAGATATAGGATGTTCTCCATCTTTCCTCTTATCCGCTTCCAGCAAGGTGATAAGTTCACCGAAGATTTTGGAGATATTTCCCCTGTTTATTTCATCAATAATAAGAACACGCGGGTACGGTTGCTGTATCTTCTCCATATAATCACGGATCACATTTATATAACAACTATTATTATCTTGAGGATTTTTTTCTTTTAGCTTTTCAACAGTAATACTAGTAGCCGAATCTCCATTGCTCAAATTCTTTCCAGAACTAATAGTTAAGTTATTAGCACTATTGCTTTTTACTTTAAAGGGAAGATGATCTGTCTTTGTTTCAAAAGATAGCGGTGCTTTTTTTAATTCATCGAGCAATAGAGAATACTGATTCTCAAAAGATAAACCTTTTCCTTGAAGGCAAATATTCTTAAAGATGCCATCCTCCACTTTATAAACGACATCTTTGTTATTAGGTGCAATAGTAGGCTTAAGTCCTTCCACAAAATCTTCGTACCCCATTGACTGGTGAAAAGTGGTGAAATAGATTTGTTTCTTATCTATGTATTCCTTATACCGTTTCATCATTTCTTCATGATTGTTGGGATCAAAAGAAACGCCCAATATAGATAATGCCAATGCCGCTGTACTGTATGTTTTACCAGTACCGGGCGCACCTTGCAAAATGATCTGTTTTTTTTGCAATAGAATTTTAGTCTCTAGCTCTAGTTCTTCTTTCATCATATTAATTTCTATTTGTTCTATGCACGAAAATACTCCCAAATGAGATCTAACAGGGAGATCATTTCCTTTGTACATTTCAAAAGACTCTATCGGAAAGGGGTCTTGTAAAGATTCAAAGCTTGAAAATAAGAAAAGTATCTTTGCTTTTTTATTCTTGTCATTGTAGACTTCTAATGATTCATCGAACCAAATGGGAGATTTCTTTTTCCATTCATTCACTTTCTGTGAATACTCTGATGCTTCTACAAAATCTTCAACCTTTGCCTTATAAACAGCCTGGTTATTTTGTACGTAATAAAAATCAAAATGGCCTTCTTTTTCTATTGTTTTCCTTAAACCTCGAAGTATTTCTGTTTTATTGGATGGTAACTCGTGCCACCAACTAATACTGTATTTTGCTCCATCTCTAAATTCTTCACCCAGCTCGTCTCTCCAGTCGGTAGTGTCGCGAGCAACTAATCCCTTAATGATATTGCACCAAATATCCTTCAATTTATAAATCAACCTGGAATAAAGATGAGTTTTATTAATAGGGTTAGTAAACGAGATATTCAGTTCTTGAAAATAATTGCATACATCTGTAACAAAATTATCGGAATTATATTCCTTTTTAAATAATAGTTGAGAAATCATACTACGATGATCTTCACTCAGAATATTAATGTTTGCTTCCGGTTTCAATATATAATTGATCGTGTTTCGAATAGGACGTGTGCACTTGGTCTTATCTTTCTTATATAACAATAATTGTCTTATCCATGCATTCTGTCGTATATTTGCCTGAGCAAGCACCCGCTTATCTTCGTACTCATTGAGAGTTATTTTATTGTAAGCACGTAGATCACAATAAGCCACTAGACTATCTATTAACTGCAATAATTCCTTGACGTCTTCTCTACTCGATTCACGTAGTTTTTGATACTCCCAGTAATATATTTCGTCTATTAGTTCACTATTTTCATATTTTAAAAACTCATCAAGAGCTTTACGGGCTTTTAAAAAATAAAACTCCTCTGAATTAATAATCTTTTGTATCTCCTCTGTTTCAAGAAGATCAACTATTCTTCCTTTCAGTGTATTGTCCATAATTAAAATATTATTAAAAATAAGTTTTGTATATAAATGTGCTTCTTTTGCTAATGAATAACCTGCATTTATTTTTCTTCCCAAAACAAATAAAACTATTGTCTATTAACTGCTATTTGTTAATAATTTGCTTGAGTTCCTCGATAGATAAGTATTTCCCGTTTTCGGATCTATGTAACATAGCGTGACAATTAGGGCAAACAGGTACTAAGTCGTTTATAGGATCTACGACATAACTTTTGCTTTTCTCGGAAATTGGCGTAATGTGGTGTACTTGGATAAAGCCTTTACCTACTTTGCCATAAATATTCTCGAAATTGATACCGCAAATACAACATTTAAGCCCTTTAATTTCGATGCATTTTTCCCTCGCTTTTCTGTTTCGTTCTCGTTGTATGTGGTATCTAATTTTTAGTTTTCCTTCTTCGTACGGTTCAGTGTTTTCTACTAAAGAGTTAATATAATTATTAAAAAACCAGTATTTTCTTTGCCTCTTTTTACTAGGTGTAACGCCTAATGAATCACAAAACTTTAAATAATGTCTTTCCATATTATCATTTTCCTCTGCATCACCAAGTAGAGACTTTCTTGATAATTGATTATCCGTATCTGTTCCTGTTATCATACCATTGGTGCAATATTTTCGGTGTTTTGATAATGTATTATCTTTATAACCAACAAAACGACTGGGAACAAAGTGATATTCATTACCCACATTGTAGCAGACAAAATGATGTCCTTTCTTTATATATTCCACCATTTCAACGAAGTCTTCCTCTGAAGAATCTAGAGCCAAATAGCTCTCAATTTTTTCCAAATTGTTGATCAAATCTTGTTCATCACTAATAAGTATCGGATTTTTCATATTTCTTTTAGTTAATGCTATTTTTTTGCTCGTTGTCCATAAAAATCAAATATATTGGGCATTGAACGGTTAACAAAAACATTTACTTTCACCCTATAATAAAGTGAATGTAAATGAATACTTTATATTTATAATGTGACTTATATCAAGTTTTCACCTGAAAAGTTGCAACAAACATATAAAATAAAATTCAATAATCAAATATTTATTTAAAATATTCCTGGAATTTAAATTTATAGTAAAGAATGATTATTATTCATTCGTCTTCCAATAGCATCTTTTGTAAATTTATCTACTCCTACTTTGTGCCGACTTCAACGTAAATACGCGGTTCATCGAATGCTTACATCTGATTACTTCCAAAGTTCTTCTTTTCCCCATTTTTAGGAAACCCCATAGCCTTCGTATCAACATTAGGAGAATTCTCAGTGAGTCCTAAACTCAGTACACACCCTCAAAGATTTACTATATAAGAATTATTTATATTCGCTCGGCGTTATACCAAAATGCTTTTTAAAGCTGGAAGAGAAATGAGACAAGGTGCTGAAGCCTGTCATATCGGCTATTTCGGAGATATTGTGCTTTCCTTCGACAATCAATTCGGCAGCCCTGTTGAGTTTATACGTCTTGAAGAAGATGTTGGGATTCATGCCCGTCAGACCTTTCATCTTATAATAGAACTTAGTACGACTGATGTGCATCACCTCTGTTATTTTCGTGATATTCAGTTCCGAATTAGATAGTTCTTTTTCCATTAGCTGGTAAAGTTCATTCATAAAGATGCTATCATGATCGGACAAAAAAGCCGAATCTATATTCTTGGTTTCGGTAGCATGCCCCAATACATTGCGCAGGTTCTCTTGATTCTTGAGTTGCGATTCGATGAGCGCTAACAAATAGGAAGGATCAAAAGGTTTCGTCACATAGGCATTGGCTCCTTCGTTGAGTCCTTTCACTTGGTCTTCGACCAATGTTTTGGCAGTGAGCAATATCACAGGAATATGACAATAGGAAATGTTCTGCTTCACCATTCTGCAAAATTGATAGCCGTCGACGTCGGGCATCAATACATCGCAGACAATCAAGTCGGGTGATATTTCGTCGAGAGCCTTATATGCACTTTTGGCATCGAACTTGCACTCCACATGAAAGTAGCTCGCCAAATAAACTCGCATATAACTGGTTACTTCCGGATCATCGTCCAGCACAAGTATTGTAGGACGATCTACGTATTGCTCCTCTTTCTCTTCAATATGCGGAATGGCGATAGCCCTATCGCGAACGACCAATTGCGGATCTTCGACCTGCAACTTTTCTTCTTCCGAATAAACGCCGTCTCCAATAGGCAAGGTTATGGTAAAGAGCGAGCCTCCACTTTCTTTATTCGCCACAGAGATAGCGCCATGATGAAGTTCCGTCAGGCGCTTGGCATAATAGAGCCCAATACCTGTACCCCAATTACAATACGCCTGCTGATTCTCTACCTGATAGTACCGTTTGAATATATCGGCCTGTTTGTCTTCGGGTATTCCGGGGCCGGTATCACCCACACTTATTTTCACTTCGGTAGCCGTTGCATCAAACAGGACGTCGATTCTCCCGCCAACCGGTGTATACTTCATGGCATTAGACAGTAGATTATTTAAAATCTTTTCGAGTTTGTCTGCATCAAACCATGTCACATAGGTATCTTCGAAGCCATGCAAAGCAAGATTGATTTCTTTCTCGTCGGCATTGACCTTAAATATCGCAACGATATCGCGAAGGTTCGAAATAATATCTCCCTTCTGCACCTTCAATCTAATGACATCGTTCTCCAGTTTCTGAAAGTCCATCAACTGATTGACAAGCCGCAGCATCCGATTGACAGAGCGCTGCACAATACCCAGCAACTGTTTGGGCTCGCCAGAAAGGCGATGATCATTGCAAAGCGAAGTAATAGGGCCGGATATCATGGTAAGCGGCGTTCGGAATTCATGAGAGATATTGGAGAAGAAGCGCATGTTCATTTGATTTGTGTGCAGTTCGGCTTCTTTTTCCAATTCGGCTTTACGAATCATTTCTTTCTGGGTACGGATTCGATAGAAGGATCTATAAGCATAGTAACCAATCATACCCGCCACAAAAATATACAACAGAACCGCCCACCAGCTCATCCAAGGAGCACATGCTACATGGATGACGATTGCATTTTCGGCTATGATATCGTTCTCGTCGCTACTTGTGATCTTCACCCTGAAAGTATATTTTCCCGGTGGCAAGTTAGAATAATAAGCCTCGTGATTGGCACCCGCATCAATCCAATACTTGTCGTATCCATCTATTTTATAAAAGTAATGAACACAATCGAACTCGTTATAATCGATTGCTGCAAACAGGATGGAGAAGCTACGTTGATCATAGTTCAAATAGACATCCGGATTGAACGTCATTGCTTTGTTAATGCAACTGCTATTGGAAGGTAAAATCAATTGATTGTTGACCTTCAGACTCTCAAAGACCAACGGAATATTGCGCCTGAATTTAAGATTGGCAGGATTAAAGAAAGTCAGCCCGTGAGTACCTCCAAAAAAGGCTGTCCCATCGGGAGCTATGCACGAAGCCCGATCGTTGAACTGATTGCCACCGATACCGTTTTCGGTATAATAACTGACAAATTTCTTGCTATGGCAATCGTACTTGCTCAGCCCAAACATCGAGCTCACCCATATATCCCCCTTCCTATCTTGCTCAATGGAAGCGATATCCGAACAAGAATTGCCCGCAATGGGAGTTATTTTACCTTTGGACAGAATAAACAGCCCATTGCCACGAGTACCGATCCATATATTACCGTCTCTATCTTTCAGCGTACAATTTGGAATCATCTTACTGTGCTTGGCATACTTTCTGAACGGAATAAAACGAGAAAGTTTCGAAACAGGGTCGTATATCCAAATATCATTATCGAAGGAGAAGATGGCCAGTTTCCCATCTTCGAGAGGAATGATAGAAGTACAGAACGAGAACTTGTTTGCACAAAGGGGCATAGCACTGAAACTCTGATCGCCCGGACGCAGAATAAAGATAGAAGGAGTGTAACCTCCGGCATAAATAATACCCCTCGCATCTTGCACCATCGTAAATATAGCGGCAGGAAGACGATATGATTTTATGAGACGAACATGTCCGCCATCGACACTGCACTTGTGCAACCCTCCATTGAAAAATTCGGCGACCCAAAGATGATGTTCTCTGTCTACAAACAAGTTCGAAGCATCATCATGCGCGTAAAGAAAAGGAAGATTAAGCCCATTGATACTGTTTTTGTTTTTATCGTAAACAAACATCTTATCAAACCCCGTAGACATCCAAATCTTATTGTCGATAAACGCCAAGCCCAAAATAGACTTATGCTCTACCATTGTTCTTAAGGCGCTGTTATCGTTGAAACGGTTTTTATGGCGATACTTCACAATAAGTCCTTTGTCGGTAGACCCGAGCCATAAGTTCTGTTGAGAGTCCACATACATAGATATGACCGTAAAAGAAGGTGGGAGCACAAACGGAAACCGGGCATCGGACTGATGAATAAGGGTATGATGAAGGTAATCATAAAAAAACAATCCTTTGGAAGTACTGAACAAAACGGAAGTGCCGGCAATGTAATCGGTCATTCCATTTACCGTGGAGCTAACGAACAAAGGATTGGAAATAAGCTCAGGTGGCAGAGGCATAAATTGAAAGGTTCGCGTATTAAGCAAATACACTTTATTGTCGGATGCAAACCACAGACGTCCCAGTTTGTCCATGAGAGAGGCCTGAATATAGGTACCGATGGCCAGTGATTTCAACTCTTTATAAGTATCATGCTGATAACAACTGACATGTCCCAATCCGATGCACCATATATTATCATCACGATCGACAAAACAAGTATTGGAGAAACTCTTTTCGGCATTTGCATTAGGTATGGCAAGTTCAAATTTATCCAGCCGTTCGTTCAATACAAAGATAGAAGGAATAAGATTAATGAATATTCTACCTTTACTATCTTCCATAATACCCACCGCATTTTTGTTAGTCCACTCGATCGGAACACGATGGAAAGAATCTTTGTCTGTATAGTAGCAGATACCGGCAGAAGTACAAACCCAGAGCCGATTCTTAGAATCACGGAAAACACGTCTCACTTGATTGTCGGGTATGCTTAAACTATCGTCGTCCGAATTGAAATACTGCTGAAACTGATTGCCAAAACATTTGTTGACCCCTCTAATCGTTCCAACCCAAACATGCCCGAAACGATCTTCACAAAAAGAAGTAACATACTGATTGGATATTTGAGTAGAGACAATGCGGTTTTTAGGCCTCTCGGTTTCTTGCTTCGCATTTTTGCAAGCAAATAATGCGAATAGAACGAGTAATAAAAGAAACGAATGCGGTATTTTCATAATAAATAGCAGTTAGACAGTCACAAAAATAGTGAAATAACCCTTGCATACTATCCAAAACGGGTTGTAATTATTGTGTTGTTCAACACATTTTGATAGAATGGATAATCTTTTGAACAGATTGACAAACCCGGAGAACAGATATGAAACACATTTGAACGTTTGGGAAAACTTATACAGATAAATAAGTCTAATTTTGGGTCATTAAAACAAAAAGGAATGCATAGCCGGAAAAACGCTATGAATCCTTATCCATTAACCTAAAATTCAAAATGCCAAATGGGACAATCTTTAAAACACTATGAATGTAGAAGGCTGACGCTGTTGGTCTTTATCATGTTAATGTGCATCCCCCATGCTTTTGCTCAACAAAAGTTCAAAGTAAGCGGACGCATTGTCGATCAGAAAACACAAGACCCTTTAATAGGTGTCAGCATCATGGAAAAGGGGACCTCTAATGGTATAATGAGCGACATGAACGGTCATTATTCCTTGACAGTAAACAAAGGCGCAACACTTATCTTCACCTACGTAGGTTATCAGACTGTACAAAAAGTGGTTAACACTCCTACTTTTAATATCGCTTTGAGCGAAGACACCAAGGCACTCGATGAAGTCGTCGTTGTAGGCTATGGCGTACAAAAGAAGAGTTCACTTACCGGAGCCGTTTCGCAAGTAAAATCGGAAGATATGGTAGCCCGAACAATCACTCGCCCCGAACAGGCATTGGAAGGTAAGACTGCCGGTGTATCTGTATTATCTTCTTCGGCCAAACCAGGCGCTTCACCATCCATTCGCATTCGCGGTATCAGTTCTAATGGAAGTTGCGAACCACTTTACGTAATAGACGGACGTATGGCCACTGACATTGGTGGAATCGATCCGAACGATATCGAATCAATGGAAGTACTGAAAGACGCTTCATCAGCAGCGATTTATGGATCGAGAGCCGGCAACGGTGTAGTTCTTATTACTACAAAAAAGGGTAAAGGAATCGGTAAAGTCTCATACGACTTTCAATTGGCTTTCCAGAGCCTCAACAAGATTCCGAAGGTGATGAATTCAGAGCAATATATCGATTATTACATCGATGCAGGAAAGCTTACAGAAACAGGAGTTTATAAATACTGGGATGGAAAGACTAATACAGATTGGGCCAAAGTAGCCTTTGAAACTTCCATCATGCAACGCCATAATTTGACCTTCCAAGGCGGTAACGACAAAGGGGCATTCTATCTCTCTCTCAGTTATCTGAACAACAATGGTATGGTTGTAGGCAATAGCGACATATACAAACGCTACACCGGTATGATTAACGCCAACTATCATATTAAACCATGGCTGGAAATAGGCACCAACAATCAGATTGAATATTACAGAAACCGTTCGGTAGCCGAAGGATCGGAATATAACAGTTTGATGCTTGGAGTTCTTCAGCTCGACCCACTTACTAAGTCTACTTATACTGTAGACAACATGCCCGACAATATGAAAGAAATTCTTAATAATCCCTCTACTTATGGTACATTATTATCCGACAATCATGGAAATTATTATGGAGTTTCGCCATACCAAGTAAGTGGAAATGTCAATCCTCTCATTATGCGCGATGAAGCATACAATGAAAACAGAGGATTCAACATCAACGGATCCACTTATCTGAATTTCAAACCAATCAAGGGTTTATTATTCACCTCAAGGCTTGGTTATCTTCTTTCTTCTTCGTCTACTTATGGCTATACTAACGATTACTATGCCAGTTCACAAGCACACCAAAAGTTCATGTCGGTAAATGCTGCCGACTATTCTCCTACCTATTTTCAATGGGAGAACTTTGCAAACTATACATACGCTTTCGGAAAACACAATATGAACCTGATGTTAGGTACTCACTATAGCGAATCACGGACGTTTGGAGTATCCGGCTCGATAACAGGTTCGGATGTTGATCTCGGCGTAAAGAAAGACGATCCGCTTTTCTACTATTTTGCCTACGGCACCAGCTCTGCAACCAAAGCTATCAGTGGAGGCGAAGCCATCTATACGCGCAAATATTCTTATTTCGGACGTTTCAATTACGATTATGCGAACAAATATTTGGCACAATTCTCTTTACGGGCCGATGCAGCCGACAATTCGATATTGCCCATTGATAAACGTTGGGGATATTTCCCTGCTTTTTCTTTGGGTTGGGTTCTTTCAGAAGAGAATTTCATGAAGGATACCAGTAATTGGTTATCTAACTTCAAATTTCGTCTAAGTTGGGGACAAAACGGTTCGACAGCGTCTTTAGGTAGTTATCTTTACGCTAATGTTATTGCTTCTACAGGAGGATATCCCTTCAGCAATGATTTGACATATAATTATGGTTATTTGCCTTCTTCTACAGGTAACAATCAACTAAAATGGGAAACATCCGAACAAACCGATTTAGGCTTTGACGCACGCTTCTTTAATAACCGTCTGTCAGTCACATTCGATTATTTCAATAAAAAGACAAAAGATTTAATAGTCACAGGAATTACTCCTTCTACCATTGTAGGCAATACGGCCTCACCGGTCAATGCCGGAAATATTACGAACAAAGGCATCGAGTTAGAGCTTGGTTGGCAAAACAAGATAAGAGATTTCCATTATGGTATCCGTGCCAATATTACGACCCTTAAAAACAAAGTGACTTACTTACAAGAATCTCTCGATGCTATAGATGGCACTACTTTCCACACGTATGGAGCTATTACACGGTTTGAAAAAGGAAAACCTGCATGGTATTTCTATGGTTATAAATTTACAGGAATCGATCCTAAAACAGGGGACCCAACTTTCGCAGATTTGGATAAAAGCGGTAGTATTACAGATAAGGACAAGACCGATATAGGAAAAGGAATGCCCGACTTTACATACGGTATTACCTTAACAGCAGCTTGGAAAGGACTCGATTTCATTATCTTTGGAGCAGGCTCGCAAGGCAATGATATTTATAGTTGTTTTGACCGGCAAGACTATTTAGTCAATAAGCTGACCGACTATACACAAGACCGCTGGACTAGTTCGCACACAAATGGAACGCGTCCACGTGCGGGCGCCAACGACATGGCGAAATATTATACCTCAAGTGCATCGGTATATGATGGCTCTTATTTCAAAATAAAACAAATTCAATTGGGCTATTCACTCCCTGCCAAATGGCTTAAGAAATGTGCTATCAATAGTTTACGTATCTATGGCTCGCTAGAAGACTTTTTCACTTTTACAAAGTACAAAGGTTTTGACCCCGAAGTTACAGGAGTAGGTTCTGCACTTGGTGTTGATAAAGGTAGTTATCCCACATCGAAGAAAGTTGTATGCGGAATAAGTCTTACTTTTTGACAAAATATGAAAACAATGATTAATAAATAGCAAGAAATGAAATCAAAATATATAACTTTGATATTATTTATCGCGCTGGGATTTTTCTCAACAGGATGCAGCGATAATTTGAACATGGAACAACACGGCGTTCTCTCTTATGACACATACTATAAGACCGACGCTGAAGCAAAAACGGCTATAACGACTATCTATATCAAATTGCGTGGTATGGAGTACAACTATAAAATGCTAAAGAACATGCTATCAGACGACTTCTGGGCAGGTGGAGGAGGGCGTGGAGACAACTCCCAACTCGAAGCAGTAAACGAATATACTTTTGACGCAGGACAAGACTTCTTGAAAAGTGTCTTCCAGTCGTATTACGGCATTATTTATGCCTCAAATGTTGCTTTGGGACACATCCCCGAAGGAACAGATGTTCAGAAGCAAATGAGAGCGGAAGCCAAAGTAATGCGAGCATTTGCCTACTTCGAACTGATTTCCATGTGGGGTAATCCGCCACTTGTCGATCACGAACTTAAAGCGACAGAGTACAATCAACCTAACGGCACTACAGAGAAACTCTGGGGCATGGTCAATACAGATCTGACAGAAGCGATCAACTCCGGCTCATTAGTTCAAAAGACTAGTATAGACGAGAACGACAATTATCGTATAACCAAACAATTTGCCCAAGCCCTTCTTGGCAAAGCATATCTATGGCAAAAAGAATATGCCAAGGCAGCCGAACAGTTGAACGCTGTGATAGATTCCAAATTGTATGGATTGTATCAAGGCAACTACGAAGATATATTAGCTTATAATCACGAAAATAATAGAGAAAGTCTATTCGAATTAAACCGTGTAGATGATGCTATCAACGTATGGGATAATCAAACTCTCTTTAGCTTAATGACAGGTTGGAGAACGGATTGTATGACTATCTCTTCGCCAGAGATCTATGCGAATGGTTGGGGATTTTGCAACCCTCGCAAAAGTTTATATGAAGCATTTGTAGCAGAAGAAGGAACAGATGGATATCGTTTGAACCAGACAATGAAGACTTATGCACAGATGGTCAATATGGGGAATACAATCAATTCAGGAAAAACGGTCATCAACGAAGGCTATTTTACTTGGAAAACCAGAATACAAAACGGAGAGATACCATCTGCAGGCTATGGATTCTGTGATATTAACAATATTCGCATCATGCGCTATGCCGAAGTCTTATTGCTTGCAGCAGAAGCAAATCTCAACGCAGGCAACCAACAGTTGGCCGATAACGACTTGAATGAAGTACGCACTCGAGCTAAAGTGGCAACAAAAACAGGAATCACCCTCGATGATATTATTAATGAAAAACGATTGGAACTCTGTTTCGAATGCACGCGCTACCAAGACTTGATAAGATGGGGATTGGGCGAGAAGTTTATGGGAACACAAGGCCTTAACTGTCCGCTACTCGACTCTAACGGCAACGTCACATACAAAAACTACAATTCGGAAGGAAAATATGGTTTTAAAGAACGCAACAAGCTGTTGCCCTTCCCATCTACCGAAGTCACTTTAAATGCCAACATAGTACAAAATACCGGTTGGTAAATTCTAACTAACAATGCATTTATTCATTTCCAATAACAACAAAACGATGAAAAATATATTTCAAATAATAAGTCTCAGTCTGATGATTACATTGTTTCTTTGTAGTTGTGAGAACAATGCCATTGACGGCTTATCCGGAAAATATCCCATTCCTAAAGATATAACGCTCAGCACCGTAAAATCTTTATCGGATGTAAAAAGTACAGACGGATCGAAGCGCTACTTCACTGTGCAGCTCACCGGCGCAAACAATGAAGCTTTCAGCGCTCAATTCTGCTGTTCAAACACGTGGTATCTCGAAGCTCGTACATACACAATGGCAACTGCATCGACAGCAATCATCGGCAATTTTGTAAGCGACAACACCAGTTATTCCAACGGCAGTTCAGCTGCAACAATCTCTGACGCCAGTATCACAGTAAGCAAAGCAGACAATCTTGCCTATTCCATAGACGGAGTGCTGGTGATGTCCGACAAGTCAGTAATAAGGGTACACTTCAACGGCAAATTGAACTACATAGAGCCACAACCCGAAAAGCTTACTCAAGTATTGATGGCCAAGGCAACAGCCGCTGCAAGCTATACGACGATAGAACTAATCTTGGGAACTGATGGACTAAGCGCCCAATCAAATGGTTGGAGTACAACAATAGCGGGTACAGGCGACTACGCAGACATTTCGTTGATCTGTTCGTCGTCTACCCTCGCATCCAGAACGTATACCCCGGCGGTAAACGGTTCGGAAGCGATAGGAAACTTTACGGCCGGATATTTAGGACAATACCAGTCGTGGAGCTACGATGCCGGTTCCAGATGGTATTCGGTAAACAACAACGTGGCAAGTGCAGCAAACTATCTGACCACAGGAGCAATAAAAGTAGCGTTAAGTGGAAGTATTTATACTATCACCATTGATAGTGGAAGCACTTTTGCCCAATACACTGGAACAATCACAGTGAATTAATCAAATTAATATAATATGAAAAGAATTTTGTTAGTATTATTCGCCCTTATCCTTTCGATAGGAAGTTTTTCACAACCGGCTAATGCACCACAAAGCCAAGTTGTTTGCGATTCCATTTATAGCAAAACATTAAATTGCTATCGGAAATTTAATATCTACTTACCCAAGAGTTATAATGTGAATAGCGATAAGAAATATCCTATCCTCTACTTACTGCATGGTATGTCAGATACGCAAGACGCTTGGTTTTTACGTGGACATGTAAAAGATGTTGCAGACATTTTAATGAGATCGGGAGAAGCTTGCGAAATGATCATTGTAAGTCCTAACGCAGGAGGCAGTGTACAAGCCGGCGCGTGGAATGGTTATTTCAATATGCCGGGTTGGCAATACGAAACATTTTTCTATAAAGAATTCATACCTTATATAGAACAAACGTATAGAGTTATTGCCGATAAGGGACATCGGGCCATCGCCGGTTTATCAATGGGCGGAGGAGGTTGTGCCGTGTATGCCCAACACCATTCAGACATGTTCTCTTCGTGCTATGCCATGAGTGCACTGGTCGATATTCCCAGCAAAGACACCTCCAAAGATCCTCCTAGCGATACGAAGGTAGGGATTCTTACCAAATCGGTGAGAGACAACAGTTGCATTAAGTATGTATTGAACGCTACGGAAGCAGTCAAACAAGAGCTGCGTAGTGTCAATTGGTTTGTCGATTGCGGAGATGACGATTTTCTATTGGATCGCAATATCGAATTCTATCAAGCCATGCGCAATGCTCACATTCCTTGCGAATTCAGAGTGCGGGATGGAGAACATGAATGGGAATACTGGCATTCGGCACTCTATACCTGTCTCAACTTTACATCAAGAAACTTTTATAAAAAATAATGTATCAACAAGAAGATGAAAAGAATTAATCTATTAGTGACTTCACTATTCTTTTGTGCAACAGCTTTTGCACAACAAGCCATCTGGGGTGTCATCAATATAAAGTCACCCGACATTCATAGCGACAACAACGTAACTTTCAGGCTCAAAGCGCCCAAAGCTAACACAGTTCAAATCACAGGCGATTTTCTACCTACGCAAAAGGTAGATACTCCGTACGGCAAATTCGATGCCCCCGGCATTGAAAACCTAACGATGAACAAAGATAGTGTTTGGGAGTTCACAACGGCTGCGCCTCTGGCTTCACAACTTTACAGCTACAGCTTCATCGTAGACGGAGTGCGGGTATTGGATCCCAGCAACGTGTATATGAACCGCGACGTGACAAACGTGACTAACATTTTTATTATCGGTGGTACACCCGGCGATTTATACAATGTGAACAACGTACCTCATGGCACAGTCGCTCGCGCTTGGTACAACAGTCCTACATTGAACATGAAACGTCGTCTCACTGTTTATACTCCGGCAGGATACGAAGACAGCCAGAAGCAACGCTATCCGGTACTTTACTTACTCCATGGTATGGGAGGCGACGAAGAAGCATGGGTAGCTCTTGGCAGGGCATCGCAAGTACTTGACAACCTGATAGCTCAAGGCAAGATAAAACCCATGATCGTAGTAATGCCCAATGGAAATGCCGCACAAGAGGCTGCCCCCGGCGAGTCTTCTCTTGGACTGCAACAACCAACCACCCAATTGCCCAAAACAATGGAAGGTTCTTTCGAAAAGGCATTCCCTGACATCGTGAAATACATCGACAGTCACTATCGTACTATCGCACAAAAGAGCGGCCGCGCAATATGCGGATTGTCAATGGGTGGATTTCATTCCAAATTTATTTCGGCAGAATATCCCGATTTGTTCGACTACGTAGGATTGTTCTCTGCCGCTATCATGCCCAATGGAAATACGACATGCGAAATTTATCAGAATCAGGATGCCAAGCTCAAGACTCAGTTTGCCAAGAAGCCTAAACTCTATTGGATAGGAATAGGTAATGCAGACTTCCTCTATAAGCCAAACACCGATTTTCGGAAATTCCTGACCGATCACAATTATCCGTTCACATACGTTGAAACCGGCGAGGGACATATTTGGAAGAATTGGCGTATTTATCTCGCACAATTCACACAGCTATTATTCAAATAGTAAATATTAGATTCTTTATAAGGAAAAAGTTTGTTGGCTGTAGCTGTACCGTAAATGGTACGGCTACAGTTTTTTATGTCTTTCTGATAAAATATGCACAAAATACTTCTCCATCTCCGAAAGGTTTTATACTTTTGCATAAATAACAAATAGATAGTAAATACTATGATTACAACCCAATTATTACAACCTAAGAGTATCGTTGTGGTAGGTGCATCGAATAATGTTCACAAACCGGGCGGTGCGATCGTTCGCAATTTAATTAGCGGCGGATACAAAGGAACCCTCCGTGTAGTGAATCCCAAAGAAGATGAAATTCAAGGGATCAAAGCTTTTCACGATGCAAACGACATTCCTCCTACCGATCTGGCCATATTGGTTATTCCGGCTAAAATGTGTACCGGTGTGGTTGATATACTTGCCTCGAGCAAAAACACGAAAGCATTTATCATTATCTCGGCCGGCTTCGGCGAAGAAACTCACGAAGGGTTATTATTGGAAGAACATATATTGGACACTTGCAATAAATATGGTGCTTCACTCATCGGCCCGAACTGTATAGGACTAATCAATATGTGGCATCACAGTGTCTTCACCAAACCCATTCCAAATTTGAATCCAAAAGGTGTCGATTTCATCTCTAGTTCGGGCGCCACAGCCGTATTCATTCTCGAATCGGCCGTAATCAAAGGATTGCAATTCAACTCGGTATGGAGCGTAGGCAATGGCAAACAAATAGGAGTGGAAGACGTGCTCCAGTACATGGACGAGAACTATAAGAATGGAGAAGACTCGAATGTGAAATTGCTATATATCGAAAGCATCAAAGATCCCGACAAATTATTATTTCACGCCTCATCGCTCATCCGAAAAGGATGCCGCATTGCAGCCATCAAGGCAGGCAGTTCGGAGAGTGGAAGCCGTGCAGCCTCCTCGCATACCGGTGCCATTGCCAGTTCCGATTCGGCAGTCGAAGCATTGTTCCGCAAAGCAGGCATCGTACGCTGTTTTTCTCGCGAAGAACTTACCACTGTAGGTTGCATACTGACACTGCCTCCTTTTAAAGGCAGGAACTTTGCAATCGTAACTCATGCCGGCGGCCCAGGTGTGATGTTGACAGACGCACTATCAAAAGGAGGGCTGAGTGTACCAAAACTTGATGGTGAAATTGCCGAAGGACTCAAAGAACAACTATTTCCGGGAGCTTCCGTAAGCAACCCTATCGATATACTGGCTACGGGAACACCCGAGCAACTAGGTATAGCCATCGATTATTGCGAAGAGAAATTTAAAGACATCGATGCTGTCATGGTTATCTTCGGAACACCGGGGTTAGTAACGCTCTACGAGGCTTACGATGTGCTTCACACAAAGATATTGGAATGCAAAAAACCGATTTTCCCCATACTGCCTTCCCTACACACAGCAGGGCCCGAAGTAGCCGAGTTCTTGAAGAAAGGACACGTCAACTTCAGCGATGAAGTGACATTGGCTACAGCATTGACACGCATTATGCAAACGCCCGAACCGGCATCTCCCGAAATTGAACTATTTGGTGTAGATGTGCCCCGCATCAGAGAAATAATAGATTCTATTACCGACAATGGCTATATCGAACCGAAGAAAGTAACCGAGCTGCTTCACGCCGCAGGCATACCTACCGTTCCGGAATTTGTAACGAACAAAAAAGAAGATGCTATCGCTTTTGCCAAAAGAACAGGTTTTCCTGTGGTAGCCAAAGTGGTAGGTCCGGTACACAAGAGTGATGTAGGCGGGGTATCTCTCAATATCAACGGTGAAGAGCACTTGGCACTTGAGTTCGACCGCATGATGAAAATAAAAGATGCGACTTCCGTCATGATTCAACCCATGCTGAAAGGAACCGAACTTTTCATTGGAGCCAAATACGAAGAACGTTTCGGACACGTCGTTTTGTGTGGACTGGGTGGCATTTTCGTCGAAGTATTAAGGGATATCTCCTCTGGTCTGGCACCGTTATCGTACGCCGAAGCCTACTCCATGATCCATTCGCTACGGGCGTACAAGATCATTAAAGGTACTCGTGGACAAAAAGGCATCAACGAAGCAAAGTACGTCGAAGTCATCGTTCGCCTGTCTACCCTACTCCGCTTTGCTACCGAAATAAAAGAGTTGGATATCAACCCGCTTCTTGCCACCGAACAAAGCGTCACCGTAGTCGACTCACGAATATTGGTGGAAAAGCCCAAAAAGTCGTCATCGCCTATTGACAAGAAGGCCAAAGCTAAGAGCTAAAAACGTTTATCGAATCTATAATAAGAACCAAAAAAGAATGCCGCATTTCTCTTAAGAATAGGCGGCATTCTTTTTTGTTATATTATCCGAAAGCAAGCTATTCATCCTCTTTTTTCCAGAAAACATCATTCATTTAGTATCTTTATTGTTCTCTTCCGATACTTTCTTATCCCGATATCACTCAGAAGTGCCTCAGGCTGCGATTTTCGTTCTTTGTTACCCCAAATACATCAGTCAGTCAAAGACACAAGCATAAGCAATTAAATGCAACACGCTGATAGACAGCGAGAAATTCATAAGGGCGAAAATTTATTTTTGTCCATATCAAAATTTATTTTCATAAGGACAAACTTTTATATTCGTCCTTATCATTTTTCAAGAACTCCCTACTAAATTTCTGTTTTTGTAGCGAACTACTTCCATCGGGATAAAAAAGTATCGGAATACAGACAACTATTCATTCTTCGCAACGTCTCGAAAGACAAGTTCAGGATAGTCGTCTATCAACCTGCGCATCGCTGTGTCAATAGAAGTGTGCATGTTGCGAAAGCGAAAAGATATTTAGTACTGACCACCAAATAAAATGGAAAAGCGGTTGTCGGAAATGAAGTACTTTTCAAAAGGAATGGAGCACACTCGTTTATGTACAAATAGGCCAGTAAGCTATCTATAGGCCATCATTTAGAGTAATTCTAAATAAGGTCAGCCGAAAATAAGGAGTCTACAGTATGCTCTAGGCCCGATTTTCGGACCTTTTTCCGCTGGCGTTGTATACGGTGCATCGTTAACCCACTGTGACATAGTGCGTAATGGTGTCATACGGAGGTGGCAAAGAGTATAAATAATAAAGCTTTTGATGCAGACTTCTATACCTTGTGACATAAAACGACATACGACACTTTTGACTTACAATTGTGAGTCGAAAGTGTCGTATGTTAGTTTTTTCGGTGACGTCCTTAAGTTTTTTTGAAAACATATGGACCTAAAACTTTTTAGGGGCATACGTCGTTTTTACGACGCAAAGACATACATGTCAACCACTAAAAATAGAGACGAATCTCCTTCGGAACTAAAACAACTTTAAAGCAGAGCTTTGATAGCCGCCTCTAAGTTCTTAATATTATTGCTATTTGCCTTCAACTCATTATTACGGTTGATAAGGAAGAATGTTGGTATCTTCTTCACATTATATAGATTGGCAATGCTCGAATTGACACCATTCTCATCGCGTACACAAATCCAGGGCAAATTGTCGGCAGAGGTCTTCCAAAAATGTTCATCCGCATCGAGCGACACTTGATATATCTGAAGGCCACTGGCAGCATACTTCCTATATAGTTCGCGAAGCTTCAGGTTATGAGGAGCTGCAACAGCACTTTGATAAACGGTAAAATCAAGTAGTACAACCTTGCCTTTGAGCGAAGTAAGACGTTGAATATTGCCATGAAGATCTCTTAGACTAATATCGATAACGCCAGCTTCCTGAACCTTGCTTTGGGGTAATTCAAGCACTTTTTGATGAGGAGCATGAGTATTTCTCATTCCCTTTATAACGATATTATACAGATTCTTAGAACGTTCAGAGTTAGGGTACTTAATATCCAAACTAGTTGCCACCGCCCCGAAACATTTAATATCGTCCTTGCTATTCAACGGATCGAAGATCAAATAATTGTTCAGCTTCTGAAACAAAGCAAAGTAAGAATACGTAGCGTCGGGATGAGCAAAAATATAATTCAATTTCACATCATCTTTATAGCGCTTCATCAAATCGTTGACTTTGGCTTCGTAAATATCGTTGGTGATCACTCCCGATTGAACAGCCTTTGCCAATGAGTCGATCGTATTTTGCAGTTGAATTTGTTTCAACGTAAGTTCTTTTATTTTCGCACAATTGTCAGAACCTTGAACAGAATAATTTGTAGAGAAATTACCATATTGAGTCTTGACAGTAACCGTTTCGGTAGAATCGATAGAAAGATTGATAACTTTATCGCCGATTCTCAATCTATAAAATTCAGGAGATTCAGGACGTTTACCGCTGAATTCAAATGAACCGTCGCCTTTCAATTTAGCCGAATCAAGCGATACGATACTTCCCAAACCCGACGATTCAAAATAAATAGTCTTTCCGTCCGCACCGGCTACTTCGCCTTGAATATTGAATTTAGACTTTGAATTACAAGCACATAAAGCCAACACGACTATTGAGGCACAAATTATCTTTTTCATCATTTGTCATTGTTATTTTAAAACGCAAATATACTGCTTTTCATATTTATTCAAACAGTTTTACCCAGGCATTTACTTAAAAAAGTATTTTAATCAAACTTTTTTATCTCATTTACACCAAATTGGATGAATATTATGTATCTTTGCGTCAATTTTAGACGAAATAGATTAAATATTTTTTATGATCAAACCGATTGTTAAAACAATCGAGTTAAGTGATGGTAGAACCATCAAACTCGAGACGGGAAAATTGGCAAAACAGGCAGATGGTTCTGTTATGCTAACCTTGGGCAAAACCATGTTGTTAGCTACTGTTTGTGCCGCTAAAGAGGCAGTTCCCGGAACAGATTTCATGCCGTTACAGGTAGAGTACAGAGAAAAGTTCGCAGCTTTTGGCCGCTTTCCAGGCGGTTTTACCAAACGTGAAGGTAGAGCATCCGACTATGAGATACTTACGTGTCGACTAGTAGACCGTGTTCTTCGCCCGTTATTCCCAGCAGATTATCACTGCGAAGTATACGTTAATATCATTCTTTTCTCGGCAGACGGTGTCGATGTACCGGATGCATTGGCTGGACTAGCAGCTTCGGCCGCTCTCGCAGTATCGGATATTCCTTTCGAAGGACCTATCTCCGAAGTACGTGTTGCTCGAGTTGATGGTAAATACTTGGTTAATCCCACTTTCGATCAATTGGCCAAAGCCGATATGGATATTATGGTAGGTGCTACTTACGACAATATCATGATGGTAGAAGGCGAAATGGACGAATGCTCCGAAGCAGAATTGCTCGAAGCAATGAAAGTAGCTCACGAATCTATCAAACTTCAGTGCAAAGCCCAAATGGAATTGGCCGAAGAAGTAGGTTCTGCTAAGAAACGCGAATATAGCGACGAAATAAACGACGAAGATCTTCGCAAAGAACTTCACGACGCCACCTATTCCAAGTGCTATGCAATTGTTGAAGCTGGTGACAAAAGCAAGCACGAAAGAGAAGATGCGTTCCGTGCTATCCGCGACGAATTCAAAGAAAAATATAACGAGGCAAATAAAGAGAACCTTTCCGAAGAGGAACTTGCAGAGAAGAATGCCCTGATAGACCGCTACTACTCTGACGTAGAACGCGATGCTATGCGGCGCTGCATCCTTGACGAAGGCAAACGCCTTGACGGACGTACTCCAAGCGAGATCCGTCCTATCTGGGGCGAAGTAGGTTACCTTCCCGGTCCTCACGGCTCGGCTGTTTTCACCCGTGGCGAAACTCAGTCTCTGACTTCGGTTACCCTGGGTACCAAAGATGACGAAAAACAAATCGACAACGTACTCGACCAAAGCAAAGAGCGTTTCTTGTTGCACTACAACTTCCCTCCTTTCTGTACAGGCGAAGCTAGAGCACAACGTGGCGTAGGCCGTCGTGAAATAGGACACGGAAACTTAGCTCACCGAGCTTTGAAACGTATGCTCCCTAAAAATTATCCGTATGTAGTCCGCATTGTATCAGATATATTGGAATCAAACGGTTCTTCTTCAATGGCTACCGTTTGTGCCGGAACAATGGCACTGATGGATGCAGGTGTTCCTATCAAGAAACCGGTTTCGGGTATTGCTATGGGACTTATCAAGAATCCGGGAGAAGACAAATACGCAATTCTCTCTGACATCATGGGTGATGAAGATCACTTGGGCGACATGGACTTCAAGACAACAGGTACTTGCAATGGATTGACAGCTACACAGATGGATATCAAATGCGACGGACTAAGTTTTGAAATTCTGGAAAAAGCATTGATGCAAGCCAAACAAGGACGTGAACACATATTGGGTAAGATTCTCGAAATAATTGCAGAACCTCACACAGACCTCAAAGATCACGCACCACGTATTGAGAACTTGATCATTCCGAAAGAGTTCATTGGAGCTGTAATAGGCCCGGGCGGTAAGATTATCCAAGGTCTTCAAGAAAAGACCGGTGCCAATATCTCTATCGAAGAAGAAGGCAATACCGGTAAGATCGAAATCTCGGCAGTCAACAAACAGAGTATTGAAGAAGCTGTCAAGATGATTAAAGGAATCGTTGCTGTTCCCGAAGTTGGAGAAGTATACAAAGGCAAGATTCGTTCAATCATGCCTTATGGCGCTTTTGTTGAATTCTTACCTGGAAAAGACGGTCTGCTCCACATCTCCGAAATAGATTGGAAACGTCTTGAAACAGTAGAAGAAGCAGGTCTTAAAGAAGGTGATGATATTGATGTAAAACTACTCGATGTTGATCCAAAGACCGGTAAGTTCAAACTTTCTCGCAAAGTGTTGCTTCCTCGTCCCGAAGGAATGCCTGAGGCTCCCGAAAGAGAACGCAGACCTCGTGGCGAACACGGACCAAGAAGAAACGACGGACCGCGTACTCATCAAGAAGATGAAAACAGGGACTAAGTAATAATCTTCGCATCAACTTGCGATGAGATATAAATATAACCAGCCGGAGCTTGTAAGTTCCGGCTGGTTTTTTGTACACTATCACCAATAATGCCTCAGAAAAAACAGACGTATGTTACTGCGGTAACTAACGGATGTCGCAGGAGAAACTAACGTTAGTTGTTAGTATAACTTCCGTTAGTTACCGCAGTAACTTCCGTTAGTTATGCCAACGACATACGTCTGTTTTTTCTTGCTGTGACATATTCAACACCTATGGCAATATGAGTTGCATCAATGCAGGACAAGCACTTGCGTCATAGCTTTCCATCACTCCTTGCGGACAAGCGATTGCTGCATTTTTGTACGTAATATCTCGCTGCACATCTCGATTGTCCCATGCCGTATTGATATTATAGCGCAACCATTCGAGGTATTGTGGTTGATGAGCATCTTCTACAAGACGCACCATGTATTGTCCGAATATAGCTGCATAAATGCCCTGCTCTATACCATTTTTATATGGTAACAGTCCATTTTTATCGCACATGGTATAACGCACATAGTTTGCCGCCAAGATGGCGTCATTTAGATATGATTTGTTTTTAGTCGCCTTGTAGAGCATCGTGGCTGAACCTATAAATGTTCCTTGGTTATAAAGTTGGGCCGTCCAATCGATATCCATACCATTAGGGCGTTGAAAATGGTAATGCATATTGTCTGCAATGCATCCTGTCGAACGATCGAAAAATACTTTTCGTGACCATTCATACAATTTCTCCGCTTTTTGCAGATAATCGCTATCTCGAGTTATTTCAAAAAGAGTCATCGCACCGACAACTGTCGGGTAATTGATACACGACATTTTGGCATCATGCTTGAAATTCCACCACATACCTCCCTGTTCGGCATCATAACCTTCTTTCCAAACATGATAAAATCCCGCTGCGGCATGTGCCAAGTATTTAGGGTCTCCGGTTAGCTGGTAGGCTCTACCCAAAGAAATGATCCACCACATCATGTCGTCGTAAATAAACCATTCTACCTTATTATTCCAATTGTATTTATCGTATTGCTCATAACCCCCTTGATAGATCTCTTTTATCTGCTGGAGATATTTAGGACTTTTGGTCCGTTTGTAAGCATTCATTGCCATGTCCCAATAAATGGCTTGCACCCAGATAGCAGCCCTTCCCTTCATATCGGAAGAGATGGCATATAACTTCATTTCGGGGTTATAAAACGTTTTATGAAATGCGTCAATCGCCGTAGTAGCATCCTTTGGAGTATACCCTTTTCCATTCAATGTCGCGGCTTGGGCCGAGGCAAAGAGAATTACTGTCAAAACCAGAGTTATAAGTTTCTTGATATTCCGTTTCATCATCTTATCTTATTTTAATTTGTTACACGAATCTTACTTATCACAAACAATTTCGGAGGTCATGCTTTTATACTACCATTACCGGCATCCTTTTTAAATGCAAATTCTTTGGGCAGCATTCCAAACTGTGCTTTAAAACACTTGGCGAAATAAGAAGAAGAAGAGAAACCTACTTGCGCAGCAACTTCCGAAATTCGCTCTCCTAGCCCGATGAGCTCTGCCGCCTTATTCATCCTTACAGATTTCATATAGTCGTTGGGCGACATCCCCGACAGTGCTTTTATCTTTCGATAAAAACTTGAACGACTCATATTAAGTTCTTCGGCCAGCGTATCCAACGAGAAGTTCTCATCCGCTAAACGATCGATCAATAAAGCTTGCAAGTTTTCAGTAAACTTGCAGTCCTTCTGTGTCAAGCCGTAATCAGCCATTATTGAGTTATCATCGCCGTTATCCTGAAACGAAACCATCAATTGATGGAAAGCATGGCGCAGTTTCAACAGATTTTCTATTTGCAAACGCACCTGTTGTACCAGAAATGGTTTCTCAATATATGCATCCGCGCCATTTTCCATTCCTTCCACTTTCGATTCAAGTGTTGTTTTCGCAGTCAGCAGAATAACCGGAATATGCGAATAGTTTATATCCGATTTGACTTTATTACACAGCTCCAATCCATCCATTTCAGGCATCATTATATCACTTACTATTACATTGACCTCTTCGTTGGCCAACAGTTCCAGAGCTTCCCGTCCGTTACGAGCCTTTAGCACACGATACCATTGTTGCAACGAATCAGCCGTCATTTCTAGCAATTCCACATTATCTTCAACCAATAAGACGACAGATTCAAAGCCCTCTTGCAACACTATTCCGTTGGATTGTGCGCTCCTCTCGGTAGTCACTTCGGATGCTGCCGATGGCACATTTTGCACTTCTCCCTTTTCAATGGGGAGCGAAAGGATGAACTTAGAACCACCACCCAAATTGTCTTCTATCCTCAATCCGCCATGGTGAGCTTCAGCCAGCACTTTAGCATACGAAAGCCCGATACCTGTTCCCATAGTGGCTGCAATCTTGTCGCCATGCAACTGATAGAAAGTTTCGAATATTTTCTCTTTTTCCGAATCAGGAATACTAACGCCATCATCACAGACCCTAATTTCATAATTCGATAGAGTATATACAAGTTCTATTTCTATCTTTTGATGAGCATATTTCAAGGCATTCCCCATTAAATTGACCAATATATTGCCAATCTTGTCTTTATCGACTAAAGAGATGACGTCCTGATCACATAGTACCAACTTCAATTCTATCCCTTTCAGATGAGCATAACCGACAAATTGGTTATAAATGCCATTCAGTATACTCTTTATATCATATTCTTCCAAGTTCAATGTCAAAGCGCCGTTTTCTATTTTCTCGAAGTCAAGCAATTGGTTGGTGACTCCCAATAGATAGTCCAAGTTCTTATGGATAACAGCTATATATTTTTCATTTATCGCATTTTGTTTTTCTTCCTGCATTCTTTCTAAAGGCAAACTTATAAGACTGAGAGGAGTGCGTATCTCATGCATCAGGTTAACAAAAAATTTAATTTTCGACTTATATGCTTCTTGTTCTTGTTTCAATTGATGCTCTTCCATTTGCCTCTGTATTTTCTTACGGATAATGGCCTGCGAGCTCCTGAATGCATAGTAGCCAATCGTTAGAATTAAAAGGATATAGATAAAATAGGCAAAATTGCTTCTATACCAAGGAGGCATGACGATAATCCATAAAGAGGCTTCTTTGCCCTTACTATTATTTTCGCGCAGTAAAAACTCATATTTACCGGGCGAAAGACTTACATAGCTAGCTACATTACTTTCCGTTTCTTGCGCCCATTGCTCATTCACTCCTTTCAGCATATACGAATAACGAACTTTTGACGGATTACCATATCTGAGAGCAACAAAATGGATGGAAAAACTATTATCTTTGTAAGGTAGAACTATTTCATGCTCCGTATAAAGAGCTTTGTCCAACTGCAATCTTTCTTTTTCTTTCTCTGCATCTTCGAGATAAGGAAAACTGATTCCTGTAATATACACAGGAGCAAAACTACCCTTTTCTGTCAGATTCTGTGGAAAGAAGGAATAGAATCCGTTAATACTTCCAAACAGCATCTCACCCTGTGAAGTAAAGATAGAGGAATGCTGGCTAAACGATCCTCCCCATAAATCACTGCCGACGGTATATTGGTGAAGGCCAGTTTTAATTGCCGGATTAATTTTTGTCAGGCCTGCATTACTGGATATCCAAAAATCACCTTCTTTATCTTGCTCAATAGCATAGATCACACTATTTGGCAAAATAGTATTGTTGGGATCAAAATTGATAAATCCGTTAATCTTGGGATCGAAATAACAAAGACCTCCACCATTCGTGCCAAGCCAGATTGTATTTTTAGAGTCTTTAAACAACTTGATGACAGAATTGCTCGTAATAGAATGAGGATTGTTCTTTTCATAAGCATAATTCTTCCATTTTCCGGTATGCGCATTCAAACACATAACGCCACAGTTGGACGTAGCTACCCATAAATTACCCGATGCATCTTCCAACATATCGGCGATAGAAGTCATCGAACTCATCGTAGAAATAAGCATGAAGCGGTCTCTCAAAGAATCATACCGACAGAGCCCCCAATTTGTCCCCACATAAATATCTCCTTTCCGAACTTTGTAGATACTGTAAACGTTATTGCTACATATTGTATATGGTATTTTCTTAGAATAAGTATATGCTTTGATATTCCCGCTCTTCAAATCTACTACGCGAATGCCACTATCATAAGTGCCCAACCACAATTTATTCCCATTCTGCATAATACTACGAATATCGTAATTCAACACTCCCCCTTTGTATGGAGATATCTGTTTGGTGGATTTATTATAATAATACAAACCATTTTGAGTACCGACCCAGACATTACCCCCTTTTGTTTCGCAAAAAGAGCTGACAATTTTTCTCGATACCACATTTCCTCTTTTATCATTACTATCAAGAGAGCAAAAACGGAATAGCGTAGACTGCTTGGACATATAATTGACACCACCAAAATTTGTCATGACCCAAAGCGAACCTTCTTTGTCCCACATCATAGCATTCACAGCCTGGTCGCTCAAGCTTCTAGAATCGGAAGGATCGTCCTTGCGTTGATAAAGTCTTGTAACAACATTGAACAAATACAATCCTTTGTCAGTTCCCACCAATATTTCTTGAGGCGAATAGCGTAACAGACAATGAATGGAACCGAAATAAGTATTCGAATCATATTTCTCCAACTTATTCGTCGCCTTGTTCAGTTTGTATAAACTCCCTCCCGCCCCCATCCATATTTCTCCATTAATATTCTTCAAGCAGTTCATTTCTTTAATATTGGCATAATTCGGAATACTATACGAGCCCAGATATTTTCCATTTTCACTGAAACGCAGAAGTTCGCCTTGCATGGAAGAGACATAAAGTACCCCATCGCCTCCCTGACAAATATCACAAACATAAGATGCATGGACACTGTTTTGATAAAGAGATCCGTTTTTCGGATTATAAATGAACAGCCCTTGCCCTAAGGTAGAGATCCATATCATATTATTGCGAGCCTTAATCACTTTTCTTACCTCCGAGCTGATAACAACTCCATAGCCTGTAGTTTTGGTAAAGCGAGAGAATTTGTTGGACGCGCGATTGTAAACGTACAAACCATAATTTGCACCAATCCAAATGTTTCTATTTTCCTCAAAAAGAGAAATCACAGAATTATTTTCGAAAGAGAAACCTTCGTTCAACATATTACGGAATACCGCATTGTTGTTTCCGTCGTAACAATTAAGGCCATTGCTCGTACCCAACCAGATAAAGCCATAACTATCTTGCAAACCACACAAAACAGTATTGTGCGACAACCCATCCACCGCCATATATTTTCTGAAGAAGAAAGATGGTGATGCATTGACGGTTCTCGTGCCTATCAGCAAAATGATACACAAGAAAAGAAAATATAGTCTTTTCATCATCTGCATTTATTTGGTTCAGATTGATTCTTCTCTTTCATTTTTTATTTTTCTTTTTCGGTGATACCTTATGACAACCGTATAACCATATCTTATACTTTAAAGTTAAAAACAAAAAGAAATTTTATTGTTGTTTTTCACTTCTTTGAAATACAAATTTAAGCAAAGTCTACTTACTATAATAAGAAGAAACGAAATAAAAGCGTATCAGAGATGTAAATAGACTAGATTTTATCCTCTTTTGAATATATTTTATCCTCCTTTCTTTTTGATATATTGTTATTTTGCAGTATTCAAATATAGATGCGAATCTATAAGCTAAATAGAACATCTCTATTTCATTAAAGAAGAGATCGATTAGAGAAAACTTTAAATGGTAATAACAATTCAAGTGAAAAACAATTTATGAGAATAAACATATTAAAGGTTTCAGTACTATTGGTGTCAAGTTCAACGGGCATCAAACCATACCGGAAGATAAATTTGCGTTTACCTTCCGTGTCTTTACTTATTTCTAGTACGTATTTCCTCTTTCGTTTGCTTTACCACAAACGATTGAACGAAATCTATATCTGTACGCCCATCAACAACTGATGTAATTAAGATAAATAATTAAAATAGGAGATCCAAGGATCATCTGATTATGCTACGAGACACTAATATTTCACTTTAAAATCAAATATATTATGAAAATGAATAATGATTCCGCAAGACGACACAATAAATATCATCTATATGGTGTCGTATTAGCATTGATCGCGCTTTGCTTCACTGGCTGCAAGAGCGACGATAATTCGTCTGGAGAAGCAGCTTTTGATCCGTCGAAGCCGGTGACGGTTTCAGATTTTGTCCCCAAAGAAGGAGGCGTAGGCCAACGTTTAGTTGTATATGGGGACAATTTCGGCGTAGACCCTTCTCTGGTGAAAGTAATGATCGGAGGTAAACAAGCTACAGTTATTAGTGTAAAGGGAAGTGCACTTTACTGCTTTGTACCTTCGCATGCTTACTCGGGAGAAATTCAAGTATCTGTTGGCAAAGATGAGAATATCCAAATAGGAACAGCCCCCGAAAAGTTTTCTTACGAGAAAAAGATGGTGGTCGGCACATTGTGCGGTTTTCGTAATTCGCGCGACGATCAAGGATGGAAAGACGGTACGTTCGAGACTTGTACCGGTTTCCGTAACGATGGTTTTATAAAATTTGATCCCCTGCACAAAGATCATTTGTACATCAGTTACGATGGTGCAGATATTCAAATGATAGATCTTACTAATCGCGTAGTGTCTACACCTATTTCTCGTTCCACTTTTGGGAACAAACGTCTTAGGAGTCTTGACTTCACACTCAATGGGCAGTACATGATTGTGGCTACCGACTACGACGGTTCCGGTACAGGTTCCAGCCCCAGTGCATACATTGTAAAACGTAATGCCGACGGAACATTTACCAATTCTTCTAGCGTACAAGTACTGGCAGCTTACAAGCAGTGCAACGGCGCCTCAATTCATCCGGTAAACGGAGAGTTGTATTTCAACAGCTATGAGCGCGGTCAAGTATTTCGTTTAGATATGAATAAGTATTTTGATACTGTTCTTAATGGAGGCCAATGGAAGCCAAACCTTGATGATGGCAATTACACCGAATTATACACTATCCAAGACACCGGTTGGGAATTTCAGATAGATATTCATCCTTCGGGAAAATATGCCTATATCGTTGTTCTTAATCAAAACTACATTTTGCGTACCGATTACAACGAAGCCGAAAAGCGTTTTGCTCCTCCTTACGTTGTTGCCGGACAAGCCCGCAGCTCAGGTTGGGTAGATGGAGTAGGTGCCGGAGCTCGGCTAAACCGCCCTTATCAAGGCGTATTCGTTAAGAATCCCGATTATGCTGCAGCCGGAAAAGACGATCAGTACGACTTCTACTTCTGTGACTGTTTGAATTTCTGCGTAAGAAGATTAACTCCGGAAGGTATCGTATCGACATATGCAGGTCGTGGAAGTTCTTCAGCTGTTACCGATAATAATGTATGGGGTACTGATAACGGAGATCTGCGCCAAGTTGCTCGTTTCCGCGACGTGACCGGTCTTGCTTATGATGAAGATAATAAGATATTCTACATTTTAGATACCGTAGGGCGTACAATCCGGACAATATCCATGGAAAAATAAGCTTAATGAATAAATATCAGAAGATATGAAAAAATATATAATTATGTTTGTCGCCTTAATGAGCATCTCACTGAACATACTGGCTCAGAAGTCAATTTCGGTGAGTGGTATCGTTACAGACGAAAAGGGTGAGAAGTTGATTGGCGTCAATGTGACAGTGAAAGATGTGCCGGGTATGGGAGCTATAACCGACTTGAACGGGCGCTACAAACTTAAAATAGAACCCTACCACACTTTAGTATTTACCTATATTGGCTATGAGAAACAAGAAGTGTTGGTGAAAGAGCAACTGACTGTTAATATAAAAATGAAAGAAGCAGATGCCAGAGTATTGGACGAAGTAATAGTTACCGGCATGGGAACACAGAAGAAGCTCACCGTAACAGGTGCCGTTACAAATGTAAATGTCAACGACTTGAAGCATTTCTCCACGTCTAATCTTTCTAATGCCTTGGCTGGTAATGTAGCTGGTATTATGGCTATGCAAACCTCGGGACAGCCCGGAAAGAACACCTCTGAATTCTGGATTCGTGGTATTTCCACTTTTGGAGCCAGCAATAGTGCTTATATTTTGGTTGACGGATTCGAACGAAGTAATCTCGACGAAATCAACATAGAAGACATTGAGTCGTTCACCGTATTGAAAGATGCTTCAGCTACTGCTATCTATGGTTCAAAAGGAGCCAACGGCGTAATATTGATTACTACCAAACATGGTAACGCCGGCAAAGTGAATATTAGTGCCAAGGTCGAAACATCGTACAACACCCGTACCATAACTCCTGAATTTGTGGATGGAATGAAGTATGCCAATTTAATCAATGAGGCCAATATCACACGTAACAGAGGGGTCGTTTACCGACCGGAAGAATTGGAGATCATCCGTCTGGGGTTAGATCCTGATTTGTATCCGAATGTGGACTGGTCCAAATTGTTGTTAAGAGACGGGGCTTGGAGCTATCGCGCCAATCTCAATATCAACGGTGGCGGTTCTACTGCCCGTTACTATCTTTCGACCGCTTATACCGAAGACCAGGGTATGTACAAGACCGACAATACCTTAAAGAAAGATTATGATACCAATGCCAACTACAAACGTTGGAATTATCGTATGAATGTCGATGTTGATATTACCAAAACGACTCTTTTGAGTGTGGGTGTATCGGGATCATTGGCAAAGCGCAACAGTCCCGGTTTAGGCGACGATAACGTGTGGGGAGAACTCTTCGGATATAATGCACTCAGCACTCCGATTGTTTATTCCAACGGATACATTCCAATGACAGGACGAAATGAAAACAATATGAACCCATGGGTCGCTGCCACGCAGACTGGATATAATGAGACATGGAACAATAACATTCAAACCAATGCGACGCTGGAACAAAAGTTAGATTTCATCACAAAAGGATTACACTTTGTAGGGCGCTTCGGGTATGACACCAACAATGACAACTGGATTAACCGCCATAGATGGCCGGATATGTACAAAGCCAATGGACGCGATGCAAGCGGTAGTATTGTATGGGATCACATGTATAATGCGCAAGACATGGTTCAGTCAAGCGGAGGTTCGGGCAATCGTCATGAATTTGTAGATTTGCTTCTGAGTTGGGAACGTGGCTTCAACGCACATCATACTGGCGTTACAGTAAGATATACGCAAGACTCTCAAAAGCAAACCACAAATATTGGAACCGATATCAAAAACGGCGTAGCACGTCGTAATCAAGGACTCGCAGGACGCTTTACCTACAATTATGATTATCGCTATTTCTTTGATTATAACTTCGGTTATACCGGATCCGAGAACTTTGCGAAGGGACACCGTTTCGGTTATTTTCCTGCCTTTTCTCTTGCATGGAACATCGCGGAAGAGAAAATCATCAAAGAGAAGGTTAAATGGATGGATATGTTCAAGATCCGTTATTCGCACGGCAAAGTAGGTAATGACAATCTAGGAGACAGCAACAGATTTCCATACTTGTATACTATCTCGGGAGGAGCAGGTGGATACAACTGGGGGACTTACGATTATACCAATTCATTCGCCGGTACACACTATACACAAGTAGCTTCCCCTTATGTAACATGGGAAATAGCTACCAAAGACGATTTAGGTATGGATTTATCACTGTTCCATGATCGTTTTTCAGCAACAATTGATTATTTCTATGAAAAGCGTACCGGTATTTACATGGTTCGTAATTATCTGCCGGCTATTACCGGCTTGGAAAGTAACCCGAGCGCCAATGTAGGTGCGGTACGCTCAAGGGGATTCGACGGTAACTTCACATATAAAGAGAAATTAGGGCAAGTCGATCTTACGATCCGTGGCAATATTACTTATAGCAAGAATGAAGTTCTGGCAAAAGATGAGGAAAACAACGTTTATCCATACCAATACCAGCGCGGCTATCGTGTCGATCAGCAGAAAGGCCTAATTGCATTGGGCTTATTTAAAGATTATAATGATATTCGCAATAGCCCGGCACAACAATTCGGCATAGTGCAACCCGGGGATATCAAATACAAAGATGTCAACGGCGACGGCGTTGTAGACAATGGTGATATTACAGCAATTGGCGCTACTACTCATCCCAACTTGATCTACGGTATCGGCGCTTCGATTGTTTGGAAAGGACTCGACCTTAACTTCCATTTTCAAGGATCAGGTAAGTGTACATTCCCTATTTACGGTAAATCCGTATTTGCATTCAGCGAGAACGATTGGGGCAATATCATAAAAGGGATGACCGATAATCGATGGATATCAGCCGATATTTCGGGCAACACCAATACAGAAAACCCAAATGCCTCTTATCCTCGTTTGAGCTACGGTGGAAATAATAACAATCAGCAGAATTCTACTTATTGGTTACGCAACGGACGCTATTTGCGTCTGAAGAACATGGACATCGGCTATACGCTACCAAAATCCATTACCAATAAACTTCATTTTACCAATATTCGTTTTTATGTATCAGGAACCAACTTGATTACATGGTCGAAATTTAAATTCTGGGATCCAGAGACGGCCGATCCGAGAGGCGAATCATATCCATTAGCAAAAACAATAACGGTAGGTGTTAATGTTAACTTATAAAAAACATAAAACGATGACAAAGAAATTTTCTATATTGCCACTAATAGTATTTGGAGCAATTTTATTGTCTTCCTGCTCCGACTATTTGGATTCTGACAAGTATTTCAAAGATCGTACGACAATAGAATCGGTCTTTACCAATAAGGCGCACACTGAAGAATGGCTGGTTTATGCATATTCCTTTTTAAAGAATCAATGTGCCGATGTATGTAGCAAGGACATTTCGACAAGCTCTCACTGCTTTGCCGACGATATGTATTATGGCGACCGTGATGTAAAATATGATCCCACAACAAGTGGATCATTGTCATATAATGCCTTCAAATTAGGAGAATATGATGAAGACAGCTTCAACGAAGCCTGGGGGCGTTGCTACAAAGGCATATATCAGGCTTCCGTTTTCATTCATAATATCGATTTGAATAAGGAAATGACCGACACAGAGAAACTCGACTATAAAGGACAAGCTCGTTTCGTTCGCGCTTATTTCTACTGGCTGTTACTTCGAAAATATGGTCCGGTACCCATCATGCCTGACAAGGGTATAGACTACACCGAAAGCTACGATGAAATTGCCACTCCACGAAGTTCGTATGAAAAAGTAGCAGATTTTATTAGTACTGAAATGGTACAGGCCGCAACAGAGCTACAGTATCTCAAAAGAAATGATAACGGCAATGTGGCTCGTCCCACAAAAGGAGCGGCTTTGGCAACCCGGGCTTATGCACTAATTTTTGCAGCAAGTCCTCTAGCTAATGGAAATGACGATGATTTTGCCAAAGCATTGGTCGACGATCAAGGAAACCGTCTCCTCTCTAAAGATTATAATGAAGAAAAATGGGCCAAAGCCGCTGCTGCTTGCAAAGATGTAATGAATCTTGGTGTTTATGATCTCTACCACGCTTCTTTCAGCACATCAGATAATGGTCCTCAAGACCGTCCGACGATTGTACCACCATATGATGCTAAATTTTCAGACAAAAGCTGGCCTGACGGCTGGAAAGACATTGATCCTTTCAAATCTTACCGCAACCTATTCGACGGTGATGTATCGGCTGTCGATAATCCGGAACTAATATTCTCGAGGGTCAATAATACGACAGATGGTGATTTTGCCCTTGAAGCGTTGGTCTTGCATCAAATGCCTCGTGATTTTGGTGGTTGGAATACACACGGTATGACCCAAAAGATGTGCGACGCCTACTATATGAAAGACGGCGCCGACTGTCCCGGTAAAGATAAAGAAATAGGTCGAGGCGACGGTTCGGATCGACTCACAGGATTCACCTCCCAAACTGATGTCGATGCGGGCCTTTATACCCCACTGAGCGCCAACGTCTCTTTGCAATATGCCAATAGAGAGCCTCGTTTTTACGCATCTGTTGCTTACAGTGGAGCTGTATGGAACTATTTGTCCAATCCTGAAACATCTCAACGCAACCGCCAAACATTCTACTATCGTGGTAGCGGGGATGGTTACATGAACTCTCCATTCCACTTACGTACAGGTATCGGCATCATGAAGTTCGTCAATCCCGAAGATGTTCCCGGTAATATCCGCAGGAAGCCGGAACCCGCTATTCGCTATGCGGACATACTGTTGCTATACGCGGAAGCGTTGAATGAACTCGACAAATCGTATAACATTGGATCGTGGGACGGAAGTACAACTTATACGATTGCTCGCGACGCAACCGAGATGAAGAAAGGAATCAATCCGGTACGCATTCGTGCCGGTATGTGCGACTATTCTGACGCTACCTACACAAACAAAGATTTGCTTCGAAAAGCTTTAAAGCGCGAACGCATGATCGAGTTGATGGGAGAAGGCAAACGTTATTATGACCTGCGCCGCTGGAAAGATGCGCCGGTAGAAGAAGCACTTCAGATATATGGCTGTAACGTTATCATGGATATGACCCATAGAGATCAGTTCTATGTTCCGGTGGCCGAGACGGACTTGCCATCGACTTTCTCTACTAAACTCTATTTTTGGCCCATCAAACACAGTGAGCTGAAGCATAACAAACGCTTAACCCAAACTCCGGGTTGGACATCTTATGATTGATTTTAAATACATAGAAAGAGATATGAAAAAGTTATATATTTTAATGACCCTGCTATCATTGATATTAGTGGGAACTTCATGCAATGATGAATGGAAGGACGAACAGTACAGCCAATATATTGGCTTCCGCTCGCCGCTAAACAACCAAGGTGTTACAGAAATTTATGTACCATACAGTCGTAAAGACACCACTGGAAATTATATGATAGGTGAAGGCCGTTCCAGTTACGATCTACCCGTAATTGTAAGTGGTTCTACTACCAATCAAAAAGAAATCACGGTCCATGTCGCTCTCGACGCCGATACGCTGAGCATTTTGAACGAAGCACGCTATCAAAGCCGTACCGATCTGTACTATCATGAGATGAACCAGTATGCTACACTACCTGAAACAGCTCTAATAAAAGCTGGCGAAGACGTGGGCCTACTCAATATTGCTTTCGACTTCCGTGGTATTGATATGTCGGAGAAGTGGGTTCTTCCCATTACCGTAGTCGACAATCCTTCTTATGGTTATCAGTCCAATCCCCGTAAAAACTATAGAAAAGCTTTACTCAGAATCATACCTTTCAATAGCTTTTCGGGAGATTATTCCGGAACGACATTGCTGAACTACATCAAAGGAGACGAAGGTAACGGTTCTATTGTGACGAGTACCGTAACAGGCTACGCAGTAAATGAAAATACGGTATTCTTCTATGCCGGAACTATTGATGAAAACCGCACAGATCGCAAAAACTATAAGATTTATGCAACGTTCAACGGAACGACCAATGGTTCTATTACTTTTCGATGCGACAATCCTAATGTCAATTTCATAAACAACAAAGAGGCTTCGTTTCGCATTATAGACAAGATGGACGACGTTCGCCCTTATTTGAAGCACCGTTATATCATTATCAACAATGTTAATTACGAATACACGGACTATACTTCGATACCAGGTTCAGGTCTTACATATACAGTGAAAGGTTCTTTGACTCTCCAACGCAATATCAATACTCAAATACCTGACGAAGATCAAGCTATTGAATGGTAATTTATCATTATCAACCCAACCGTGAAACTTAACAGACTTTTGTTTGTTAAAAAGGCTTCATCCTTTTCATATTTAAGGATGAAGCCTTACTTTTGTAGACCTCTTACAATAGAACTATGAAGATAGATAAACATGTGTTACTCCTTTTATTTATTTTGCTGACTTCATGTACCAAACATGAGAAAAGCGGTTCTACCTATACGAATCCTCTTTTTGTCGAGGGCTGTTATCCTCAGGCATCGTTTTATCAAGGCAATTACTATTATACGATGCAACAGCCGAATGGCGATGAAATTGCAATATGGAAGACAACAGACATCACAAAAGTAGCCGAGGCAAAGCCCACAACCGTATGGACTCCCAAAGATTCGCTTGCCAAGTATCATCTATGGTCACCCGAGATACATCGTATAGGTAATAAATGGTATATCTATTTTGAAGCGGATGACGGTAATACCGACAACCATCAATTATATGTTATCGAAAACGATTCGCCCGATCCGACGAAAGGGAAATTCCACTTAAAAGGGGCTATCATAACCAACTCCGAATGGAATTGGGGAATTCATCCGACGACATTCGTCAATAAAGGCAAACAATATTTACTATGGTCCGGCTGGCCAAAGAGGAGAATAGAAGCCGAAACACAATGCATCTATATTGCTTCCATGAAAAACCCTTGGACGCTTGATTCAAAGCGAGTGATGATTTCTTATCCCAAATACGAATGGGAAAGACAATGGATCAACCCAAATGGCATGCGAGCCGCATATCCTATCTATGTAAATGAAAATCCGGAATGTTTCTTCTCACGAGATAAAAAGAAAGTTCTGATATTCTATTCGGCAAGCGGCTGCTGGACAAACTACAATTGCGAAGGCATGCTATCGGCCGATGTCAACAACGATTTATTAAATCCAGCATCGTGGATAAAGAGCAAAGAGCCCGTTTTCATGCAATCGAAAAGAAACGGACTGTTTGGACCGGCAAGCGTATCATTTATCCCCTCTCCCGACAAAGATGAATGGTTCATTTTGTATCAAGCCAAAACAGTTGCAAAAAGCCAGAGCGGAACAATGATTCGTGAAGGGAGCATAGTAAATAGTATCAGACTACAAAAAGTCAACTGGAATTCGCAAAGGATGCCAGTACTCGGAAAGCCGGCACCGACAGACTCCGTCATGTCAAAACCTTCGGGAACGGAATAAGGACAGGCATGTCAGTGAACCACACTCTTTAACTATTTTTCCACAAAACTTCAATGCAGGTTTGGCAAGATATGCCAACTCCCGTGTTATAGCCTCCCCCATCCAGTCTGTTCGTTCTAAGCATCTGATACAAAGAGCATCTATACATCCATTTATGTAGAAGCAGATGACGCGGAAATAACTAAAGGATGTCTCATTGAAAACATACTGATGGAGTGCCCATAACTAAAGATACATACGCTATTCACATCCGTTAGCTATTTGCGTCTCACAGCTGTGATACACTTGTCTCACACGTGTGATACACCTGTCGCACACAAGTGAGACACTTGTCTCACAACTGTGAGACGGTAAATACTAATAATAGTTTTGCGAGAAACATGCTTATGTAGAAACCAAAACAAACAGATGTTAACCATGTATGTTGCTTTAGTAAATAAAAGAACTTGCGTGTAATGAATAAGT
>Ga0183101_1000462_pt1 | contig 60458 bp, 50 predicted proteins | sample Biomet3_FD_127790 | JGI IMG/M metagenome (GOLD analysis project Ga0183101, IMG submission 127790) | Microbial communities from bioreactor (seeded with sewage sludge) at LBNL, California, USA - Biofuel metagenome 3 | ecosystem: Engineered > Bioreactor > Anaerobic > Unclassified ... | reverse complement strand
TCTTCATTTGATTGACTCGTTTACTCAAGCTTATTGCTCGAGATTTCTTAACATAAAATGTTGACGTTCGTTTGTTAATGTGTGTCTATTCTTGTCTAATTCCTGTTCAGTTTTCAAAGAGCTTCGCGCATCACTTCTTTTTGAAGCGTGCTGATAAATCTTACCACCGAGGATATTTACTGTCAACAACTATTTTCAAATGTTTTTTGAACTTTGATTTTTAGACAAACCAAATGATATTCATGACTGAATTTCGATGGATTGTGTTGACGCTTCTTATCAGCGGCTCATTGATATTACCACAGTTTTAATCCTGTGCAACAACTTTTTGAAAAGATTTTAAAAACATTTTAATGTAATCGCTTTCTTAAGATAGAACACACATGCATGCATGTATTCTTTCTATCGTGCATAGAAAAAGACGCCCTGCAGTACATGCTGCGGAGCGCCTGTTCTTTATTTCATAGATGCTTGATAGATTTCATCGATTGCTTCTTTTAATACTTGGTTGAACTCTTCCTCGCTCTGCTTCACATTCAGATCAGACAGCAGGGCTCTAGAGAAGCTGGCAATCAGTCCTGGGTTCTTGGCAAGCAGTTCATCTGCCTCTTGTCTGGAGTATCCACCCGACAATGCAACAACGCGGACAACGTGTGGATCTTTCATGACGTCATTGTACAGACCAGCCCTTGTTGGGATGGTCACTTTGAACATCAGCTTTGTATCTGCCGGCAGGGATGCCAGATGTTCCTTGATCTCTTTTAATAAGAGATCCTCTGCTTCTGTCTTATCTGGAATGTGGATATCCACTTCCGGTTCCAGAATCGGCACCAGTCCATAGGCACAGATCCGTAATCCAATTTCAAACTGCTGGTCAACAATCTTCTTGATGCCGGCTGGGTTCGCTGCTTTGATCACGGAACGCATCTTTGTCCCAAAGATATGACAGCTGACCGCTTCTTTTAATAGATCATCCAATGCCGGCATTGGTTTCATGATCTGCACACCATCCGCTTCTTCCGCTAAGCCTTTATCAACTTTCAGGATTGGAATGATTCCTTTCTCTTCCCAAAGATAATCCGCACTTGGCTTACCATTGATCTTGCTTTCCATCGTACGTTGGAACAGAATGGCTGCCAGGATATGTTCCGAAGTGAAAGATGGGCTGGTAATGACACGGCTGCGCATCTGATGGATCAGGTCAAACATTTCCTCTTCCGAATGATAGGCAGTCTCTTCTATGCCGTATCCTTTCAGTGCCTTTGGCGTACTTCCTCCACTCTGGTCTAACGCCGCAATGAATCCTTTCCCTGTATGCATCCGTTCAAACTGCTGTTGGTTCATAAAAGTCTCCTTTCTGATCATTATGATTTTTGTGTTGTTCAGCACTTCTCTTCTTCTATTATATGTCCCAAAATCTCATGCATGCAAAGATTCCGCTTTTCAGGCCATCAAAAAACCGGAGGTACAGAATTTTCTCCCGTACTTCCGGTCATTTTCTTTATTCAACGGTGACAGACTTTGCCAGGTTTCTAGGCTTATCCACATTCAAGCCCTTCGCTACACTTAAATAGTAGCCCAGAAGCTGTAATGGGATGATTGCCAGAGAGGTTGTAAAGTGTTCATCCGTCTTTGGAATATACACTACAAAGTCAGCAGTATCTTCAATGCTGTAATTGCCGTAGTTGGTGATGCCCATGAGGTAGGCACCTCTCGACTTGACTTCGACCATATTGGATCTTGTCTTTTCAAACAGATGGCCCTGGGTCGCAATGCCAACAACCAGTGTGCCGTTTTCAATCAAAGAGATTGGTCCATGTTTGATTTCACCAGCAGCGTATGCTTCGGAATGAACATAGGAGATTTCCTTCATCTTCAGGGAACCTTCCAGGGAGATGGCATAATCAATGCCTCTGCCGATAAAGTACATATCCTGGGCATTGCTGTACTTTGCCGCAAACCACTGGATGCGTTCTTTATTCTCTAAGACCTTTGCCATGCTGTCCGGCAGTTCTTGCATTGCCGCAATCAGCTCTTCATACTGGTTCTCTTTTAATGTGCCTCTGAACTTGGCCATCTGAATTGCCAATGCATAGATGGCAATCAGCTGAGCACTGTATGCCTTTGTTGTCGCGACTGCAATTTCCGGTCCTGCCAATGTATACAGGACATGATCTGCTTCGCGGGCAATCGAGGATCCCACAACGTTAACGATGCCTAATGTAGGAACGTGGTTGTCTTTCGCAAGACGGAGTGCTGCTAAGGAGTCTGCTGTCTCGCCTGACTGTGAAACAATGATCACAAAATCATTTTCATCTAAGATTGGTCTCCGGTAACGGAATTCCGATGCCAGTTCTACTCGAACAGGGATTCTTGCCAGATCTTCAATGACATATTGGCCGACCATACCGACATGGTATGCCGAACCGCAGGCAACGATATGGATGCGCTTGATCTTCTTTGCGACATCCTCATCAATGCCGACACCGCTCAGATCAATGGCATTCTCTTTGACCAAACTATTGATGGTATTCAGAACTGCCTTTGGCTGTTCATGGATCTCCTTGATCATAAAGTGCTCATAGCCGCCGCGTTCAGCAGCGTCTGTATCCCAGTTAACTTCGGAAGGCTCGATAGTGACTTCACCCTCATCAATATCATAGAAGGAAACTGTACCTTTGCCTAAACGAGCGACCTGTTCATTTCCAATATAGTAAACGGTCTTTGTATACTTGATGATTGGTGTGACGTCGGATGCTAAGAAACATTCACCCTTCTTGACGCCAATGACCATTGGGGAATCTTTTCTTGCCGCAAAGATTTCCTCTGGATACTCCTTGAACATGACAGCTAATGCATAGGATCCACGGATACGTGTCATTGCATGTGTTACGGAATACAGCGGTCCCTGCTTATACTTCTTATCATAGTAATCAATCAGCTTGATAGCGACTTCGGTATCTGTTTCGGAATAGAACGTATAGCCGTGTCTTGTCAGCTTCTCTTTTAATTCCTGATAGTTCTCAATGATGCCGTTATGTACACCAATGACGTTATGATCGTCGGAACAATGCGGATGCGCATTTGTCTCGGATGGTTCGCCATGCGTAGCCCATCTGGTATGGCCAATACCAACACAGCCCTTCAGTGCCTTGCCGTTATCTGTCTTATCGGCCAAGCCCTTCAGTCTGCCCTTTGCCTTTACAATCTCCGTAGCTGCCGTACCGTTCCGTACTGCCAATCCCGCGGAATCATATCCTCTATATTCCAGCTTTGCCAATCCTTCTAACAGAATCGGGGCTGCTTCTTTACTTCCGTTATAACCAACAATTCCACACATGGTATAACCTCCAGTCCATCTGAAATTTTAACATTATCGCGTTTCCTTGAAAAGCATTATTCAAAATCTTCACGGAACTGTCACTTGGATATGGTACTCATTTTCTGCTCCATGCATGCATGTTTTGCGGAATAGGCAAAACAAAAGAGTCCTTTTTCAAGGGCTCTTTGTCACTTTCGTTATTCTGCTTCCGAATGATTATCGGCTGCATTGTCCGTATCTTCGGACGCACCGTTCACCATATCTTCTGGCAGTTTCGAAGCAGTTGCTTCTGCCAATGCTCTGTTCTTCTCTTCACGGACTGCCTTTAATTCTGCAGCACGCTCTTCAATACGACGAGAAGATTCACGGTCAAACTTTCTGCCGGTTCCAGCAGGGATCAGTTTACCGATAATGACATTTTCCTTTAAGCCTTCAAGATGATCGACCTTGCCACGAACAGCCGCATCTGTTAAGACACGTGTTGTTTCCTGGAAGGAAGCTGCAGATAAGAAGGAATCGGTCTCAACAGCAGACTTGGAGATACCCAGTAAGACTGGTCCAAACTTTGCTGGTGACTTGCCTTCATCGAGCAGATCTTCATTGACAGCGTTGATCTTCGCAAGGGACAATGTCTGGCCGGCACTGAGAGAGGAATCTCCACTCTCTAATACAACGACCTTCTTCATCATCTGCTTGATCATTACTTCCAAGTGCTTATCCGAAATATCAATGGACTGTGAAGTATAAACCTTACGTACTTCCTTCAGGATATACTCCTGAACAGCCTTGACACCCGCAACTTCAAGGAGTTCCTTTGGTGCGATCTGACCTTCTGTCAGCTTCTCACCTGCATGGACCTTTGTACCGACCTTCATCCAAGGACGAATGATCTGTGTCAGGTTAGCCTTATGCTCAATGGATTCCTTTTCATTTGTAACAGTGATGATCTGTCCTGTATGAGAATCGTTCTCACGAATGTCTGTGATCTCGCCTTCAATCTTAGAGATGACGGCAACACCCTTAGGCGTACGTGCTTCAAACAATTCTTCTACACGAGGAAGACCCTGTGTGATATCACCGGAAGTAGATGCAGCTCCGCCGGCGTGGAAGTTTCTCATTGTCAGCTGAGTACCAGGTTCACCAATGGCCTGTGCCGCCATGATACCAACTGCTTCGCCTTCTTCGACGAGGTTGCCAGTTGCCATGTTACGGCCATAGCACTTACGGCAGATACCCTTTTCTGCTTCACATGTGAAGACGTTACGGATGGAGACTTCTGTGATGCCAGCATCCACGATCTTCTGTGCGATATCTTCTGTGACGTATTCATCTGCTTCGATGATTACTTCACCAGTCTTAGGATTTACAACATCCTTGTGGACATAACGTCCAACAATTCTGTCGAACAGCTTTTCAATAACCGCATTGTTCTTGTGGTCGATGATATCGGATACAACGTATCCCTTATCTGTTCCACAATCCTCTTCGGTAATAACAACTTCCTGGGCAACATCAACAAGTCTTCTTGTTAAGTAACCAGATTCAGCTGTCTTCAATGCAGTATCGGTCAAGCCCTTACGTACACCATGGGAAGAGTTGAAGAATTCAGATACACTCATACCTTCACGGAATGATGTATAGATAGGGACTTCGATAATGGAAGGCTGATATTCACCACTGCGGCTCTTGGACTGCGTAGGTCTGGACATCAGACCACGCATACCAGCTAACTGAGTGAAGTGGTTCTTGTTACCACGGGCACCAGAGATAGCCATCATGTTGATTGGGTTCATACGTGGCAAGGAAGCCATCAGTGTATCACCGATCTGATCCTTAACACCGGACCACAATGCATTGAATGCATGTTCCCACTCCTGCGGAGTCAACAGACCTCTGTCTCTTAACTGGTTCAGAGCTTCGCCCTTCTTACGTCCTTCTTCAACCATTTCTTCCTTATGAGGAGCCAATGTGATATCGCTTAATGCGACCGTCATACCGGCAATCATGGAATACTGGTAGCCCATATCCTTCAAATGGTCAAGGATATCGGAAGTACGTGGAGCCTTACTATGAATGGAACCATCACCATTCTTATACTTGTCAAAGATAGCAGCGATCAGGTTTCCCAGATCCTTCTTCTTGAACTCACCGTGTAATGGACGACTTTCAATTTCCTTCTTCAGGTCTGTTCCCATTGGAACGAATTCAGTATCTGGAGTTGCCTTCAGAGTCTCTGCATTTGTTTCATTTAAATATGGGAAGTCCGCAGGCATTGCGGCATTGAAAATAATCTTACCAACTGTGGTCAATAAGTACTGCTCATTCTGCTTCTCTGTGAAGCAGGACTTCTTTAATGTCTTTGCAGGCAATGCAATCCGAGAATGCAGATGTACAACACCTGTCTGGTATGCCATCAAAGCTTCGTTTGGATCCTTGAAGACGTGTGCTTCATTGTCTCCATATCTTCTCCATCTTTCTGCTTCAACCGTTTCACCAAGCTTCTCTAATGCGTCTGCCTTATCATAGAATTCCTGTGCGGTGCATTCCATGTTCAGATAGAAGTTTCCTAAGACAAGGTCCTGTCCAGGAGTAACGATTGGCTTACCATCCTTAGGACCAAGGATGTTGTTCGCACCAAGCATTAATACTTCCGTCTCGGCTCTTGCCATCTCACCTAATGGAAGATGGACAGCCATCTGGTCACCATCGAAGTCTGCGTTGAAGGCAGGACATACTAACGGATGGACACGGATTGCACGGCCTTCGACTAACTTCGGCATGAAGGCCTGAATACCTAATCTATGCAGAGTAGGTGCACGGTTCAGGAATACTGGATGTTCGGCAATGACTCTTTCCACAACATCCCATACTCTGGAATCCTGACGAAGGATCAGCTTTTCAGCTGTCTTCGGATTTGTTGTAATCTGCTCATTGACCAATTCGTTGATGACGAATGGCTTATAGAGCTGAATTGCCATTTCCTTAGGCAGTCCGCATTCCCACATCTTTAATGTAGGACCGATTGCGATAACGGAACGGCCAGAGAAGTCAACACGCTTTCCTAATAAGTTCTGACGGAAACGTCCCTGCTTGCCCTTTAAGGAGTGAGACAGAGACTTTAACTGTCTTCCACCAGCACCAGTGATTGCCTTGGAACGACGTCCATTATCAATCAGTGCATCGACTGCTTCCTGCAGCATTCTCTTTTCGTTCTGAACAATGATTGCTGGGGTACCTAACTCCAGTAACTTCTTCAGACGGTTATTTCTTGTAATGACTCTTCTGTACAGATCATTCAGGTCAGATGTCGCAAAACGTCCGCCATCCAGCTGTAACATAGGTCTCAGATCTGGTGGGATGACCGGCAATACGGTCAGTACCATCCATTCTGGCTTGTTGCCAGAACCACGGAATGCTTCAACCGTCTCTAAACGCTTGATCAGCTTCTTACGCTTTTCGCCGGAAGCCTTCTTCAATTCGTCTTCGATGCCTTCGTATTCCTTTTCCACATCGACCTGTTCCAGTAATGTCTTGACTGCTTCAGCACCTGTCTGAGCAGAGAAGCTTCCTGGACCATAGATTGCGTTGTTCTCACGCAGTTCCTTTTCAGAAAGGATCTGCTTATAAGCTAACTTTGTATCTCCTGGGTCTGTTACGATCCAAGATACGAAGTAAACAACTTCTTCCAGTGCCTTTGGTGCGACATTCAGCAGCAGAGCCATCCGGGAAGGGATTCCTCTTAAATACCAAATGTGTGCAACAGGGGCTGCCAGTTCAATGTGTCCCATTCTTTCTCTACGTACCGATGACTTTGTGATTTCCACACCGCATCTGTCGCAGATGACGCCCTGGTAACGGATCTTCTTATACTTTCCGCAGGCACATTCCCAGTCCTTGGTAGGACCAAAGATACGCTCGCAGAACAGACCATCTCTCTCAGGCTTCTGAGAACGATAGTTGATTGTTTCTGGTTTCTTGACTTCTCCATAAGACCACTCACGGATTTTTTCAGGGGAAGCAAGTCCAATCTTAATCGCTGTAAAGTTATTAATATTCATCTCGCGCCCTCCTTATTCCTCTCCGTTATTGTCTTCATCATCGAATCCGACAACTGCTGCTTCTGGAGCTTCATCATCTTCCAGACCTTCCTTAATTGTTAAGGAACCTTCACTCTCTGCGTCATTGACGTAGGACTGGTGGCTCATATCAAGGCTGGTCTCTTCCTTCAGTTCTTCCTGCTCCATCTGCTTCAGATCCATTTCATTGCCATCGTCGTCCATCATACGAACGTCGAGTGCCAATGCCTGTAATTCATGGACCATAACACGGAAGGATTCTGGAATCCCTGGTTCTGGCAGATTTCTGCCCTTAACGATTGCTTCATAAGTCTTGGTACGGCCCATGATATCGTCAGACTTGACTGTCAGGATTTCCTGTAATGTATGCGATGCACCATATGCTTCCAATGCCCAGACTTCCATCTCACCAAATCTCTGGCCACCATTCTGTGCTTTACCACCTAATGGCTGCTGTGTGACTAAGGAATATGGACCAGTTGCACGTGCATGCAGCTTATCGTCGACCATGTGGGCAAGCTTGATCATGTACATGACACCGACAGCGATACGCTCATCATAAGCTTCACCTGTCATACCATCACGCAGTACATACTTGCCGTCTCTCGATACATCTGCTTCATTCATGATGTCGTTCAGATCTTCTGTCGAAACACCATCGAAGACTGGCGTTGCAAACTTCACGCCTAACTGACGAGCAGCCATGCCTAAGTGAAGCTCCAATACCTGTCCAATGTTCATACGAGAAGGAACACCGAATGGGTTCAGCATAATATCGATTGGTGTACCGTCAGCCATGTAAGGCATATCTTCTACCGGATTAATACGGGAGATGACACCCTTGTTACCATGACGGCCGGCCATCTTATCACCCTCAGAGATCTTTCTCTTCTGGACGATATATACCTTGACGATCTCGTTGACTCCTGGAGGGAGTTCATGATCATCCTTGCTGTTGAAGATACGTACGCTGTGGACAATACCTGCTCCACCATGTGGTACCTTCAATGAGTTATCACGTACTTCTCTGGACTTTTCACCGAAGATAGCTAATAACAGCTTCTCTTCTGGAGAGTTCTCACTCTGTCCCTTTGGCGTAACCTTACCAACTAAGATATCGCCTTCCTTGACTTCTGCACCGACCATAACGATACCTCTGCCATCCAAGTTGCGGCATGCGCTCTCAGATACGTTCGGGATATCTCTTGTGATCTCTTCTGCACCCAGCTTTGTGCTGCGGCATTCGATATCATATTCTTCAATATGAACAGAAGTATAGTAGTCTTCCGACTGCATTCTTTCGGACATAATGATTGCATCTTCATAGTTGTAGCCATGCCATGTCATGAAGGCAACCGTTACGTTCTGACCTAATGCCAATTCACCATTATCCATAGAAGGACCATCGGCTAAGATGTCGCCAGCCTTGACCTTTTCACCATCCACAACGATTGGCTTCTGGTTCAGGCATGTCGATGCATTGGATCTCTGATACTTTGTTAATGTGTATGTCTTTTCCTTGCCGTCTGCTTCTTCAACGACAATCTTATCGGCATCTACATAAGTAACAACACCATCACCCGTAGCGATGCAGGCAGCACCGGAATAACGAGCAATTGCATGTTCCATACCAGTACCTACATACGCACTGTGTGGATTTAATAGAGGAACAGCCTGTCTCTGCATGTTGGCACCCATTAAGGCACGGTGTCCATCATCGTTTTCCAAGAATGGTACGCATGCCGTAGCAACGGATACGACCTGTCTTGGCGAGACGTCTGCATAGTCAATCTGGTCTCTGTCGACCATGACGGTCTCACCGGCAACACGAGCGACAACCTTGTCTCCGACAATCTTGCCATTCTCTAAGTTATCCAGCTGAGCAATCGTATGATCATACTCTTCCGCAGCATCCATATAAACGATATCATTTGTGACAACACCGTTCTTATCGACCTTACGATAAGGAGTCTCAATGAAACCATACTCATTTACCTTGGCATATGTTGTCAGGTAGTTGATCAGACCAATGTTTGGTCCTTCAGGTGTTTCAATTGGGCAGATTCTTCCATAGTGAGAGTTATGAATATCACGAACTTCGAAGGAAGCTCTTTCACGTGTCAGACCACCAGGTCCTAACGCAGAGATACGTCTCTTATTGGAAAGTTCTGCTAATGGATTTTCCTGATCCATGAACTGAGACAGCTGTGAAGAAGAGAAGAATTCCTTGATGGCAGATGTCAGAGGACGTGTATTTGTTAACTGCTTCGGTGTTAAAGTAGATGCCTCATTAATGGACATTCTTTCCTTAACAACTCTCTCCATACGGGACAGACCAATACGGAACTGGTTTTGGATCAATTCACCAACGGTACGGATACGTCTGTTTGCCAGCATATCGATATCATCCTGGGAACCAATGCCATCCAGCATTGTTAACTCATAGTTATACAGAGCATACATATCACTCATTGTGATTGTGTGCTTGTCATTTAATGGATCAATACCAATCAGGTTCACGATGGTACCTGCTTCATTCTGTACCTTGACTTCCTGTACAGCAGCACCAACTAACCAGATGGAAACATCCTTCGACTTTGTCGCTGCAGCAACAATCTGTTCTTCTACTGCAGTGCTCATCTTTTCAACATTCATGTCTGGGATATACTTCTGAACTAACAGTTCATCATCCTCACTCATGACGTCTTCATTCTTCTTTGTGATTCTGCCAATGACATACATCCGGTTGCCCAGATCTAAGACCGCATTGACATTGTCGTTATTGACAGCAACTTCCTGTGCATAGATACCTGCATAAACAGAGACTTCTTCGAATTCCTTCGCAATTGCCTTGGCATCCTTCTCTGTAATGACAGTACCCTGTTCCAGTTCAACAGTCTTGCCATTCAGGTCATCTGCAAGAATCCGGCCCACTAATGCATTGGTACCCTTCGTATCTACAACTGCTACTGTAGGATGCGAGAAAGTATGCACGAATGGTAATGCCTTCATGTTGATGCCCTTGTTGATTTCATTTCTTAATGCATTGCGCTCTGCCTTGTTAATGACATTGCCCTTACGGAACAATACCTTGCCATTTGCACCAATCAGATCTTCGACTAATGCATTACCTTCCATACGGTCCAGAATGTTCAACTTATTTCTGACCTTATAACGGCCTGCCTTTGTTAAATCATATCTTCTATAATCGAAGAACTTCGCATCCATCAAGCTCATTGCACCATCAACGGTTGCAATTTCATCTGCTCTCTGGTTCTCATAAACAGAGATCAAAGCATCATGTGATGTCTTTGTCTTATCTGCAGCTAATGTATTTCTGACTTCTTCATAGTTTCCGAAGACAGATGTATACAGCAACATGTAATCATTCTGGAATTCTCTTTCTTCTTCCGGTACGACAACATCATCAAAGACGTCCCTGTTCAAAGCCTTCAGGAACTTCTTCATCTTTGTTGTATCAAATGCGTCTTCGCCCTTTTCGAGGTTCAAAGACATACCGATTGCCTTAAAGAGAACGGAAGATAAAATCTTTCTCTTTCTGTCGATGGATACATTCATAATGCGTCCAAGGGCAGCCTTCTTATCATCTGACATGAATTCCAGCCATGTACCACGGCTAGGAATCAGTTCACAGGAGAATGTATCATGTCCTGTGCGCTCTTCTGTCGAGATGTCAAAATAAGCACCCGGAGATCTGACGATCTGGGATACAATGACACGTTCTGCACCATTAATAATGAATGTTCCAGTTGGGGTCATTAAAGGGAAGTCTCCTAAGAAGACATCTTCCCACTTGGTCATGACTTCACCCGTTTCTGGATCCATGACTTCCAGTTCCATCTTTGCCTTTAAAGGAGCACAATAGTTTGTTTCCTTATAAACGCATTCCTGAACTGTGAACTTTGGCTCACCGAATTCATAATCGAGGAACTTTAATTTGATATTGCCCGCATAGTTAGTAATTGGGTAAATATCATCAAAGACTTCCTTGATTCCTTCCTTCATGAACCAGTCAAAAGAATCTGTCTGGATACCTGTTAAATCCGGCAGTTCTAATGAACTTGAAACCTTAGAATAATCTCTACGAACAGCCTTGCTGCCGTAATGCACAACGTGGTATGTCTGCTTATTTTCCATTTCCGCCATCCTTTCGCCTGCATTGCCTAACGCCGAAAAAGGGCATATTTCCCCTTACCCGATTTTTCGACTTTTGTACAAATTACAATCTTAACATCAATAGTTCAATCCGTCAATTTACGGCTCAACAGCACCCAATACCCACGATCGCGGGATACTACAGTACAGTTGCCAAACAGTTCTTCCAACTTCTTTAAGGCGCTTTCCGCCCCTTGTTTTCGCTGGATGACCAACATCAGCTTTCCATGATGTTTTAAATGGGTATAGGCATCATCAAACATTTGATAAATGACCTTCTTACCTGCCCTGATCGGGGGATTGGTAATTACCGCATCATATGAGGATTCCTTCAGCTGAGAGAAACCATCGGATACCAGAACATTGCATTCTGCCTGGTTCTGGTCACAATTCAGCTGTGTCAGTTCCACTGCTCTTGGATTTACATCTACAGATGTCACAACACACTCGGGATACAAGTTCTTCAGTACCACACTGATGACCCCATACCCACATCCCAGGTCTAGGACAGCACCCGAAAGAGGTTCAGTAACAACTGCTTCCAGTAAGACCATGGTACCGTAATCGACACCCGTCTTACTGAAAACACCGTTATCTGTTGTAAAGTTATACAAATGCCCCGAAAACCGGAAAGAATGTTCCTTCCGGTTTGTTTCAAGATTGCGGTTGTCGGTAAAATAATGTGCCGTAAAACCACATCCTTTCTTAGGGACTAAAAGCCGTAGACATACGGCTTTCATTTATTACACTTTATTTTGAAGAATTACTTGAATTCAACAGTAGCGCCTGCTTCTGTCAGCTTAGCCTTGATCTGCTCAGCTTCATCAGCAGCAACGTCCTTCTTGATTTCTGCAGGAGCACCATCAACGAGCTTCTTAGCATCAACCAGTCCAAGACCTGTGATTTCACGAACAGCCTTGATGACAGCGACCTTTGTCTCGCCAACTTCCTTCAGCATAACTGTAACTGCAGCTGGAGCAGCGTTAGCAGCTTCAGCAGGAGCAGCAGCAGCTGCAACTGGAGCAGCAGCAGTAACACCATACTTCTCTTCGATAGACTTGACCAGATCATTCAGATCAAGAATTGTAGCGGAATCAAGATACTCTAAGACATCTTCTTTTGTGATTGCCATATTAATTTTCTCCTTTTTCTAATTGTTAGGCAGCAGCTTCTTCAGCTGGCTTTTCTTCAGCCTTTGCTTCTTCAGCAGGCTTTTCCTCAGCTACTGGAGCAGCGGCTCCATCAGCTGGCTTTGCGTCAGCAACAGCCTTCACTACACGAGCAAAGCTGGATACTGGTGCGTTCAATACAGATAACAGCATTGATAACATGCCTTCTCTGTTTGGTAATGCAGACAGTGACTTAATTGTTTCAACATCGACTACTTTTCCGTTGACGACACCGCCTTTGAGAACGAGAGCTTCGTGCTTCTTGGCAAACTTTGCTAAGACACGTGCAGCTGCTGTTTCATCCTGGCCAAATGCTAATGCGTTTGGTCCTGTTAATGCATCCTTGAGGTCGCCATATCCGGCAGCTTCTGCAGCCTTAGCAGCGAGAGTGTTCTTATAAACCTTCATCTCGACGCCTTCAGCACGCAGTGCTCTACGGAGTTCTGTAACTTCCGCTACAGACAGACCACGATACTCTGCAACAACAGTGGATGAGGAATTCTGGAACTTGTCCTGAATCTCAGAAGCTACGCCCTTTTTGGACTCTAATACAGTCTGATTCATTCCTTCACCTTCCTATTCTGTGTTATCAATACACATCATAGAAAAACCCTCGCGGTTTTCATGCGAGGGTCATAAAAGTCTTAATAAACTTTCAATCTACCTCGGTAACATGATTAAGCTTCCGCCGTTACTGTCTATGGTATTTGATAACGAAGACAATAATAAATGGTATTTCCAAAGGTGTCAACACCTTTTCGTATATTTTTATGCAGTAGAAAGCATTTTCTGATAGAATAGAGCCTACGTGAACAAGGAGGAAAAGACTATGGTGAAATGGTGTGCAAAACATCCTTATTTATTCTCAATCTACTATTTTATCTTCTATTTGTCCTTCTTTAAGCTGTGTGAAGTCTTTATTACGACTCCTGTCTGGGTGGTCCACAGTTTCATCGATGACATGATTCCTTTCAATCCAATTGGCATCATTCCTTATTTCTTATGGTTCCCTTGGATTGCGGCCACAATCCTTATCTTATTAAGGAAAGGGCCAAGAAAAGAATATGTGCAGTCCTGCCTGACCATGTATATCGGCATGACCTTGATCCTGATCTTCTACTGCATTGTGCCAAACGGCCTGAACTTAAGACCGGCAGTCATCCCAGGCAAAGATTTCCTATCCAGTCTAGTTCAGTGGATCTATAACAACGATTCTCCATTAAATGTATGTCCATCCCTGCATGTTTATGTCAGTGTATGCATGGATCTGGCCTGGACCCATTCCTCTTTATTAGAGGATAAGAAATGGGTACGTATTCTGCTGCATGTCCTGGATTTATCCATTTGTATCGGTGTCATGTTAGTAAAACAGCACAGTATTATCGATGTCATCACCGGTCTGATCCTGGCTGTCCTCATTGATCTGCTTGTCTCCAAGAAGTTCAAAACACTGCCGGATACAGAATTTATCAATCAGTAGGAATTCGCAAGAATTCCTTTTTTTGTGTAAAACGGCTATTAATAATGATAAAATGGGTTAGCTTATATTCAGTGGGGGAATCACATGAGATTACTATATATTGATCCAGGAACAGGGAGTATGCTGTTCACCATCCTGATCGGACTGATCGGGGCGGCCATTTATTCATTGCGCATGCTGTTCGTCAAACTGCGGTTCGTCATCAGCGGCGGAAAAAAGGTAGAAGTGAACAAGAACAAGATCCCTTTTGTCATCTTCTCCGACAACAAGAGATACTGGAATGTCTTTGAGCCTGTCTGTAAAGAGATGGACAAGCGCGGTGTCGATGTCGTCTACATGACCGCATCCCCTGACGATCCAGCCTTGGAATGCGGGCTCCCTCATATCAAGGGACAGTTCATTGGAGAAGGCAATAAGGCCTTTGCCAAGCTGAACTTTTTAAATGCCGGCATCGTTCTTTCTACGACACCGGGCCTGGATGTCTATCAATGGAAGCGTTCCAAGGATGTCCAATACTATGTCCATATCCCGCATGCCGCAACGGATCTTTCCATGTACCGGATGTTCGGCATCGACCATTATGATGCCATCCTGACCTCTGGCCAATACCAGCAGGACCAGGTGCGCGAGATGGAACAGCTGCGTGACCTGCCAGCCAAGGAAATGGAAATGATCGGCATCCCCTATATGGATGAGATGAAGAAGCGTCTGGTGGAAGCCGGCCCAATGCCGGAACATCCAACGACGGTACTATTAGCCCCATCCTGGGGACCGGAAGCCATTTTGACCAAGTATGGTGAGAAGATCATCCAGCCATTGCTGGATACTGGATTCCATGTCATCATCCGTCCTCATCCGCAGTCCTTCCAGTCCGAAAAGGACCTGATGGACAAGCTGATGAAGCAGTTCCCAGCCAGTGAGAATCTGGAGTGGAACAGTGACCGTGACAACTTCGATGTGCTGCGCAGATCGGATATCATGATCTCCGACTTCTCGGGCGTCATCTTTGATTTCACCATGATCTACGATAAACCGATCATCTATACCGATACCAAGATGGATACCGGCGTCTATGACGCATGGTGGCTGAAGTCACCTGTCTGGACCACGAGCATCCTTTCCAAATTAGGTGTCCAACTGACCGATGAGAACATTGGCTCCCTGAAGGAGCTGATCGATACCTGCATCCACGATGACCGTTATGCCCAGGGCAGAGACCAGGCAAGAAAAGAGTCATGGGAATATGAAGGCACTGGCGCACAGCGTGCTGCCGATTATCTGATTGCCAAGCAGAAAGAATTGAGTTCTTCTGAGGAAGCGAAATGACCTTCGGCTCCATCCTCTACTCCTTATTGATCAGCCCGCTGCAGATGTTCTTCGAAGTCGTCTTCGGCTTCGCTCAGAAGTACACCAACAATCCGGGTGTCTCCATCATCGTACTAAGTTTAGTCATGAACTTCCTGGTACTCCCTCTCTATAAACGTGCCGATGCCATGCAGGCAGAGGAACGGGATACGGAGGCCAAGCTCCATGATGGCTTAGCACATATCAAGAAAGCATTCTCTGGTGATGAGCGGATGATGATCCAGCAGGAATATTATCGTCAGAACCACTATAAAACGATGGATGCCTTCAAGGGCTCCATCTCACTGTTCTTAGAAATTCCCTTCTTCATTGCGGCCTATCAGTTTTTATCGAACATGAAGGCACTGCAGGATGTCTCCTTTGGACCAATCACGAACTTAGGTGCACCGGATCAGCTGCTGACTATCGGCGCAGTTACGTTGAATGTATTACCGATCTTGATGACCGTGATCAATGTGATCTCCTGCATCATCTATACCAAAGGATATCCTTTGAAGACAAAGATCCAGCTGTATATCATGGCTGCCTTCTTCCTGTTCTTCTTATATGATTCTCCCGCAGGATTACTGTTCTATTGGACGCTGAACAATCTGTTCTCCTTATTGAAGAACATCTTCTATAAGATGAAGAATCCAAAGAAGGTATTGGCCATTCTGTTTTCCGCCGCTGGTATCTTCGCAATTATTGTCGCTGTCATCAAATTTAATTCTGCTGTATCCACACGGCTGATCATCGCCTTCCTCGGTCTCTGCTTCCAGCTTCCGATTGTCTTACCGGTACTGGTCAAGAAAAAGGAAACGAAGTTTGGCGTCAGTCAGGAAACACCAAATAAAAAGGCATTCTTCTTATCTGCCTTATTGTTAACCGTATTGATTGGCATGCTGATACCATCTGCTGTCATCAATGCTTCCCCACAGGAATTCGTGGATATTAATTACTTCCACAATCCATTGTGGCTGATCATCAGTTCCTGCTGCATTGCCTTTGGCACATTCATCATTTGGTTTGGGGTGTTCTATTGGCTGGCAGACCAAAAGGGAAAAGTGTTATTTGAAAAGATCATGTGGACCGCATGCGGGGTTGCCTTAGTTGACTATCTGTTCTTCGGCACAGACCTTGGCGTTATGTCTTCTGTACTGAAGTATGACATCTGGTATGGGTATTCTAAAGTACAGATCTTGATCAATTCAGCGATCCTTGTGATCCTCTGCATTGTCATGGTCACCACGTTCAAACGGTATAAGAAGTTCATGATTGGTGCATTATGCACTGGCATTGTCGCTATGATCTGCATGTCGATCTACAATACAACGTATATTGTAAAGTCGATTGACCACATCAAGGCACAGACCGCTGCTGCTTCTACCGAACAGCCGCACTTCACCTTGTCAAAGACCGGCAAGAATGTTGTCGTCTTCATGCTGGACCGTGCGATTGGCCCATATGTACCATACATCATGAATGAAAAGCCGGAACTGATGCAAAAGTTCGATGGCTTCACCTATTATGAAAACACCATCTCCCATGGCGGCTATACAAACTTCGGAACACCAGTCTTGTTCGGCGGTTACGAGTATACCCCGGTAGAGATGAACACACGGGACAGCGAAACATTGGTATCGAAACAGAATGAGGCATTGAAAGTCATGCCGGTCTTATTTGACCAGAATGGTTATAAGGTCACGGTATGTGATGCCCCATACGCAAATTATCAATGGATCCCAGATCTTTCTATCTATGATGATTATCCAAACATTGAGAAGTACATCACCGAGAATAAGTTCAATGAAGTTGGTTCGGAAGCAACTGCCTTTAAGAAAGATCTCCGCAACTTCTTCTGTTACGGATTGATGAAGACGTCTCCATTTGCCTTACAGCACTTTGAATATGATCACGGCAATTACTTCCAGCCGAAGAATATGTCCAGTGCCATCTATGATGTGCAGTATGCCCGCAGTGTTTCTGTTGCGGATGAACTGGATTCCCGTTTCATGGGCAACTATAACGTTCTGACCAAACTGGATAATCTGACAACGATTGATGACAGCGGTGAGAACTGCTTCTTCATGATTGATAACGATGCAACACACTCGGAAGTACTCTTACAGGAACCAGAGTATGAACCAGCCGACCATGTCGACAACACCGAGTATGATGCCGAACATGACGCAACCCGCTGGACCGTCAATGGCCGGACTGTGGATATGTCGAGCATTCGTCAGCGTCAGCACTATGATGTTGATATGTGTGCCTTAATTCAATTAGGCAATTGGTTCGATTACTTACGTGAGAATGATCTCTATGACAACACGCGGATCATTGTTGTCTCGGATCATGGTGCCGACTTTGCGCAGTTCGATGAACTGCTCGTCGATAAAGCAGATGGAACGACCCGTGATATGGAATCCTATGCGCCATTATTGATGGTCAAGGACTTCAACAGTACTGGCTTCCAGACTTCCGATGAGTTCATGACCAATGGCGATGTACCAACCATCGCAACCGATGGAACCATTACTAATCCCGTCAATCCATTCACCGGCAATGCCATCAACAGTGATGAAAAGACAGCTCATCGTCAATACATCATTTCTTCCGATGACTGGGAGACCGATAAGAACCAGGGCAATACATTCAATCCAGCAGATTGGTATTCTGTATCCAGCAATCTCTGGGATAAGAATGACTGGCAGGAAGAAGCGAAGAATTCTCTGCTTCCATACACCAAGTAATACAAAGCGAGCGTATCCATTTGGATACGCTCTTTTCTTTATTCAATAATTTCGATTTCGTGACTGTAATGATTGAGTACTTCATGACCTTCTTCAGTAACTAAGATCAGATCTTCAATCCGACAGCCTAATACTTCTGGATGATAGATGCCTGGTTCAATGGAAAAAATATTTCCCGGGACAACTTCATCCGTAAATGCAGCACTGACATCACCATATTCATGATCCTGCAGACCAATGAAATGACCTAAGCGGTGAGTAAAGTCTTTACCATAGCCGCCGGCAGTAATGATATCTCTTGCCTTGGCATCAATATCACAAAGTTTTCTTCCTGGTCTCACATACTCTTCGGCATCTTCATTTGCCTTGCGGACGAGGTTATAAACTTCCTTCTGTTTCGCCGTCGGCTCTTTCTTGTAGAAGAATGTGCGTGTCATATCGGAACAATAGTTCTGATATTTACAGCCAACATCAAAGAGAACGGTATCTCCTTCTTTTAGAACAGTATCGTCCGGCATATGATGCGGATCGGCTGCATTCTTACCAAAAGCGACAATTGGGTCAAAGGAGAATGCCTGAGCACCCAGGGACTGATAGATCTTTAATGTCTGATCGGCCAGTTCTTTTTCCGTGCATCCGGCATGCGGCAGTTTCTTAAAGAGTGCCATTGCCTTATCATTGATCAAAGAAGACTCCTTCATGATGGCAATCTCTTCCGCATCCTTCACTGCTCTGGTATGATCGACTGCAATGGAACCATTGGTATAGTTCTCTGCGATTCCCATCTTCAGCATTGGCAGTAAGAACCGCGCCTCTAATGTTTTATCCACGCCTAGCACTTCATGATGATTAACGTTCTGTGCTAATAACGAAGCAATATTATCGGTATCCTTAATATAGATTTTCTGAATTCCAAGGTCTTCTTCAAAACGGAACAGTTCATTGACATACAGAATTGGTTCTTCTCCCTGACGGATCAATAGTCCTAAGAAACGTTCTCCTGGGAAGATCCACTTTCCCGTCAGATAGAAGATTGCATTTGGATCTGTGATCAACATCTGCTCTGCATCTAATCTATTTAATACTGCATTCATTCTTATTTTATTTAACATATATTTACCTCGTGCTTTTCTATTATAAACGAAAAGAAGATAGTTCGGAATTTCTCTTCACTATCTTCTTCTGTATATAAAGTCTAATAAACGATAAGAATCACTTGATTGTCTTTAAATAATTCATGAAGTTCTCTTTATTCTCTAAAGCTGTTGTAGTAGGTCTTCCAAGATCGGCCCTTGCGCCAATTGAGCACTTCACTTCAATCAAACTTAATTCATCTCTGTCTTTTGCTGCTTTGAGTTCCTTATCCAGGTCATCAAAGTTATCTACAGAAACTGCATTTGGATAACCACACGCCTTTGCAATTTCAACGACATTGACTTTTCCAAGCACAGTCGGCATACCGCCAACTGTTTCATGTGCACCGTTGTTGATAACAACGTGAACCATATTGTGCGGATGATTTGTGCCAAGAACAGCCATGGAGCCCATATGCATCAGTACAGCACCATCACCATCAATGCACCAGATCTTCTGATTTGGTTTATTCAAAGCAACTCCTAACGCAATTGAACTGGAATGTCCCATTGAACCTACAGTCAGGAAATCATACTTATGATCCTGCTGATTAGCAACTCTTGCCTCGAATAGTTCGCGGCTAGCCTTGCCAGTTGTCGAAACAATTGGATCTTCACCGGTTACCGCAATAATATGCTTGATGATATCCTCGCGGACCATCTTGTAATCATTCTTGTATTCTACTTTTCCGTCATAAGAGAGTGCGCCCTTGCGAATAACAAAGGCAACATCTTTTCCTTTGGCAAGGATTCCTTTGAAATCATCCATTGCCTTCTGTACTTCCTCATCCGTTGTGTCCGGCCCAATAATAAATGGCTTAATATCCATATCTTCTAATAATTTGACCGTTACTTCTCCTTGATAAATATGCTGTGGTTCATCATGGATTCCAGGTTCGCCACGCCATCCAACAATGAATACCATTGGAATTGCATAAACTTTATCATTCAGCAGTGAAGCAACTGGATTGATGATGTTGCCTTCACCTGAGTTCTGCATATATACAACTGGTGTTTTTCCAGTAGCTAAATGATAGCCTGCTGCTAAAGCAGTACAGTTGCCTTCATTCGCTGCAATAATGTGATGCGCCGGATCAATTCCGTATGTGCCCATCAGATAATTACAGAGTGCCTTTAATTGCGAATCTGGCACACCCGTATAAAAGTCTGCACCAATAATCTTCACTAAATTTTCTACTTGCATGTTTCCCCTCTCTCATCCGTTATACTTTGCGTATTCTGGATCCACATTCGTCAGTTCCTGAATGTTATCAATTTCTACAATCTTATCTCGATCTACCGGATGAACAGTCATATCAATTTTTTTAATATTCTGATTTACAATATCATCCCAATAAAGCTGTTCAAATGTACCTGGGTGCTGGAAGGCTTCTACAGTTGCATCGCGAATAATTTTTGCATCTTCTGCCTTCAAGTAACAAACGCCGCACATATTGTAACGGTCATTGCCGCCTTTACCGACTCTTGTAATTCTTCCTGTTTCATCTTGATCAAACAGCCAGTCATCCGAATGGCCTTTTACCTTCACGCCAAAATAGCAGGATTGTTGCAGCTCTGCGTCAAACATCTCTGGACCAGAAATCACAATATCTGCCTCACAGACAAAACAGTCCGTATCCTTTATTACATCTCTCGCAACATAAATAGAAGAAATATTATTGACTGTCTCATAATATGGATTCTTAAGGATTGTGATGTTCTCATATTTTTTTGTTAGATAATCAAACTGTTCTCCAAGATATCCTACAACAACATAAATCTGTTTTAGATTTCTTCTCTGCAGTCCTTCAATCATTGTTTCAATCATCGGTTTTCCAAACACTTTAATCAATGGTTTTGGGCAATGTGCGGTCAGAGGACGTAACCTTTCCCCTTTTCCTGCAGCAATTAGTACTGCAATCTCGTTATTCATTGTTTAGATCTCATCAATCAGACGAATGATTTCCTTGAATGGCATTAACTGAGAATCTACTTCCTGTGCACGATGATACTTCAGAATATCTTCTGCTGTTTTCTGCATGACTGGGAAAGCCGCTCTCATCAACTGATTGGCATAAATAACAACTTTAACACCATGCTTTGCAAGTTCTTCTTCTGTAATGGAATTGAAAGAAGTAGGAACTACCACGATTGGTGTATCCGGATTTGTCTCATGGAACTTGTCACAGAATTCTAAGATTTCAGCAGGATCCTTCTTACGGGAATGGATCATAATGCCATCTGCTCCAGCTGCGGTAAACGCCTTCGCTCTTGCCAATGCATCATCCATTCCTTTTTCCAGGATCAAGCTTTCAATACGCGCAATGATCATGAAATCATCTGTCAGCTGTGCCTGTTTGCCGGCCTTGATCTTTGCAGAGAAATTTTCAATTGTATCCTGTGTCTGCTTTACTTCGTTACCGAATAAAGAATTCTTCTTTAAACCCGTCTTATCCTCAATGATAACTGCAGAGACGCCGAGTCTCTCCATCGTACGGACATAATAAACAAAGTGTTCTGTTAATCCACCGGTATCCGCATCTACAATCATTGGTTTTGTTGTAACTTCAAAGATATCACTGACAGCTTTGAATCTTGTCGTCATATCAACTAATTCAATATCTGGTTTTCCTCTGTCTGTTGCATCACATAAAGAAGAACTCCACATAGCATCAAACTGTCTTAACTTGCCTTTATCTTCAACAACTGTTTTTTCAGCAATCAGTCCTGTCAATCCACTGTGTGCTTCAGTAACCTTGACAATTGGTGTCATCTCAATCAGCTGGCGAAGTCTCTTTCTTCTGAATTCTGGCATTGCCTGGCGCTCTTTCAGCTGTCTGTCAATCCTTTCGGTCTTTTCATTAAATGTATATCGTACATCGATGATCTTTCCACCATATGCTGCCAGTTGCTTTTCAACTGCATCACGGATGGTCTTCATATATCCATCACACCAGTTATCCCCATGAATGACATAATCTGGATGAAGCTTTTCAATAACATCTGTATATAGCATATCATTCTGTGTGATGACTTCATCCACACCATCGATTGCCTGATACATTTTGACTCTTTCTTCAAATGGTACGGTTGGGAACTTATTATAACGGATCGATTCCGCATCACATAAGATACCTACAACAACGCGGCCATATTTCTTTGCTTCATTGATGATGTTCAAATGTCCATCATGAATTACATCTGTACTGAATACGGTATAAACTGTTTTTTGTTCGCTCATTTCTTTCTCTCCCCTTGTGTTAGTCTTTATACACGACTGGTGTCTGAATATTCAGCTCTTTTAAGCCTTCCTTAAAGACTTTCCAGAAACCGATAATATCTTCTCCATCAATTGCCCCTAACGCACAAAGACGGAAAGTACCTTTTCCCTGCATCTTGCCAGGATAGATTGTGTATCCACGTTCATAGCAGTAATCATGGATCTTTTCAAAATTCCAATTTGGATCATCTGGATAGCAGATTGCCGCAACCAATCCTGACTGGATTTCACGCGGCAGCAGTTCCTTGAAGCCAAGCTCATCGATTCCTTTGCGGATCTCTGCCATGATTCTCTGATGGCGAGCCCATTTGTTTGCTTCCCCTTCTGCCCAATATTCTTTTATGCCTTGTCTCGCCGCATAGATTGTCTGTACCGGTGGCGTAAAGTTCATCTCTCCAGTTTTTTCAAAATAGGCGTATTGACGATATAAATTACAGTAATACGAATGTGTCGGGAAATCCTTGGACTTTTCAATAATTGACCTTCTGCCAATGACATAAGAAAGTCCCGTCATAGCCATAATACCCTTCTGCGCAGATGCCATGCAGAAGTCAATATTGTCATCATACACATTGATTGGAATCATTGCGTATGCAGATGTCGTATCCGTGATGAAGAATGCGCCATATTTATGTGCCAACGCTCCCGTTTCACGAATTGGATTTAGCAGACCCGACCCTGTTTCATGACATGTCATGTAAACATAACTGACATCTGGATTGCTTTTCAATGCTTCTTCTACCACATTTAAGTCTGGCAATGCGTCGTATGGCTGCTTCACTTCCACATATGGCAGTCCATAATAACGCAGCACATCACAGGCACGCTGTGAATACGAACCGTTATTCACAATCAATGCTTTCTTTCCCTTATCTAGTAAGGAATTTAATGTAATATCAATACAAATCGTTCCCGAGCCGCAGAATAATACGGAAGTATATTCTTTTGTATCTCCGTGGACAATTTTAACAAGATCATCCCGCATCGGCCCCATGATATCCGCAAATTCCTTTTCTCTAGGACAGATATCCGGAATAATTTGAGCCATTTTTACTGTATCCGTTGTTGTGGATGGACCTGGATTCAGCAATATATTTCTCTTTATATTCATGAGTTTTCTTCCCTTCCCCATGCGCCATTATACTGCATATCACCCCTTTTGAAAAACCTTATATAAAGGCATTTTTTGGTAAAAAAAAGATACTGCAGTTTACCACCACAGTATCTCATTTTGTTTTCTTTAAGCAATTGTAACCTTGATGCCAGGGCCCATTGTTGTAGAAACAGTAACGGACTTCATGTAAACACCCTTTACTGTAGCAGGCTTGATCTTAGCTAACTGATCATACAGAGCCTTGAAGTTCTGAGCTAATGCATCTTCGGTGAAGGAAGCTTTACCAATCATGACATTGACGTTGCCATCTTTATCAACACGGTATTCAACTTTACCCTTCTTGATTTCTTCAACAGCAGCAGCGACATTCATTGTAACTGTTCCTGTCTTAGGGTTTGGCATTAATCCCTTAGGACCTAATACTCTACCTAACTTACCTAACTGGCCCATCATATCTGGTGTAGCAACGATGACGTCAAAGTCAAACCAGCCGCCGTTGATCTTTTCGATCATATCAGCTCCGCCGACAAAGTCAGCGCCTGCAGCCTTTGCTTCATCTTCCTTTGCACCCTGTGTGATGACTAAGACCTTCTGAGTCTTACCTGTACCATTTGGAAGAACCATAGCACCTCTGATGTTCTGATCCGCCTGACGTGGATCAACATTCAGTGAGAATGCTACTTCTACAGAAGAATCAAACTTTGTATCAGCTAACTTCTTAGCTAATGCAACTGCTTCTGCATAATCATATGTCTTTGTGCGATCGACCTGAGCCAACGCAGCTTTATACTTCTTTCCTGCCATTAGTCCTTATCCTCGCCTTCTACTTCAATACCCATGTTACGTGCTGTACCAGCAATGATCTTCATTGCTGCTTCAACGTCATTTGCGTTGAGGTCAGGCATCTTGTACTCAGCGATTTCCTTCAGCTGAGCCTTTGTAACCTTACCAGCCTTGACTGTCTTAGGTGTACCAGAAGCCTTTGCAACACCAGCTGCCTTCTTCAGAAGTACAGCTGCTGGGGATGTCTTCAGAATGAAGTCGAAGCTCTTATCCTCGTATGCTGTGATGATGACTGGGACAATGTCGCCGTGACGATCCTTTGTCTTGTCGTTGAATTCGGTGCAGAACTTAGGCATGTTGATGCCGGCAGCAGCTAAAGCTGGTCCCGGTTTTGCCTGACCTGCAGGGAATTGCAGTTTTGAAACCTTTGCAATTTTCTTTGCCATGTGGCTTTCCTCCTATATTTTGGATCCACATGCAGTGGTTCAACGGATGTTTGCTCATCCTCCCACGCATGAAGCACGTAAAAAGCGTGCAGTAGTATCTTAAATCATCCCGCTGGGTACGTCAACAACTTTCTCGCCAAATAACAAAAGAAAACCGCTTATTTAAGCGATTTCCTTCTCTTTTTTTGCTGTCTTTGGAATTACAGAGTCTCTTCTGCTTTTTCCAGGTCACTGTAGTTGATATCGGTTGGTGTTTCTCTGCCGAAGATCATACATAAGACATTGGCAACCTGCGTCTGGTCGTTCATTGTGCTGACACGGCCTTCCTTGCCGACAAATGGTCCGGAGAGGATCTTGACTGTATCGCCGACCTTAAAGTCAACGACAATCTTCTTATCACTCTGGCCCATTCTCTTCAGAATGGATTCCATTTCATCTGGGGCAACTGGGAATGGCTTTGCGCCGCCGCCGGAAGATCCGATAAATCCGGTTACTCCTGGTGTATTACGGACAACATACCAAGCTTCGTCTGTCATCTTCATTTCAACGAAGACATAACCAGGGAAAAGATTATGCATCTTTTCGACTTTCTTATCTCCCTTGATTTCAATTTCTGGTTCTTCTGCTACGACAATCCGATACAGGGAGTCTTGAATACCCATGGTCTCAACTCTCTTCTCCAGATTGTCCTTTACACGATTTTCATGTCCACTGTACGTATTGACAACGTACCAGCGGGTCTCATTCTCATCATCCACTGCGCTCGGCTTTTTCTCTTCTGTCATTTCTTTTCTCCTTACTTAGCGAATGTCAGTAACCAAGAAACCAATAAGTCACATAAGACAAAGAATAACGCAAAAGATGCTGTGAAAAGAATGACTTCGCCGCTGTTCTGAAGAATACCAGGATTGTTGGATCCTTCACTCTTCCAATGCGGCCATCTTACACGCTTCGCTTCTTTATTAATACCGCTGATTGAGAACCACTTATCTTTTTCAGCCTGTGCCTTCGCCTGTTTCTTCGCTTCAGCTTTTTCCTGTTTCTTTGCTTCTTTGGCCGCTAACTTGGCAGCCTTCTTATCTGTTTCTGTCATTGGAAACCTCCTGCTTATTTTGTTTCCTTATGAAGGGTTACACGGCCGCACTTTGGGCAGTACTTCCGCAGCTCCATTCTTTCTCTACTGTTTTTCTTGGATCTGTGAGTCGCATAATTACGAGACATGCAGATCTCACATGCCAAGATGATCTTATCATCCTTTGCCATGACGAAAAACTCCTTTAAATGCTAATATACTCTATCACACCTCATTCTTTCGGTCAACGAACAACTTTTTACATCTTCTTTATTTATCCAGCATTTCCTGGGTAACTTTCTTACGGACTTTCTCCATCTGCTTGTACCAACGTTTCTGTGAACAGTTCAGGAGTGCACTGCCTTCCTGGTATCCAGCATCCTTGGTCCAAAGATAAATATAGGTCTGTTCCTCTTCATTGAGGGTATGAATGACCCGCTCTAATTTGTTCTTGGCTTCCGCATACTGCAGACAGTATTCCGGTTCCGCAAAAGAATCGGTCTGAGAGAAACAGTCATACACCGTCTCTTCTTCTTTGACCAATGATTCAAAGGCAATGGTATGTTCCATCCAGTCCCGGACATCTGCTTTCCGCAGCACATTCACTGCTCTTCGCTTCAGCACCACGGTCAAAAAGGTCCGCCAGGAGGCAGCCTGATCTTCTCGATACCGGTCACAGGCATCCATTAGGCCAATCCGCATTTCCAACAGGATCTCATCCTCTGCATCGTTGTGGGCATAGGCCTTCTTTGTCACGGTGTCACGCAAATAAAGAAAATAGGATTGATACTGCGCAAAAAGAACCGTCAAGGCAGATGGATCGCCCGAACGGCTCATGTAAATCAATTCATACGGATTGTATTCCATACAGTTTCCTCCTCAGAGAGGGAAACGTTTGCTGTAAATCTGATACATCAGGATGCCGGCAGAGACCGAAGCATTCAAGGATTCAATCTTTCCACGCATTGGCAGTGATACAACATAATCACAGCTTTCCCGCAGCAGACGTGAGATTCCTTTTCCTTCATTGCCGATGATCAGGACAGTATTCATATCGTACTCAAGAGAACGATAATCCTGTCCATCCATATCTGTGCCTACGACCCACCAGTTATTCTTCTTTAACTCTTCAACCGCTCTGGAAAGATTGGTGACTTCCGCACACTTCACAGTGTCAATGGCGCCAACACTTACTTTCGCTACTGTAGGAGTCAAGCCGACCGCATGTGTCTTCTTAAAGACAACACCCGTTGCACCAACCGCATCGGCGGTACGCAGGATGGCACCTAGGTTATGCGGATCTTCCAATTCATCCAGCAGGATGATCAGGCCATGTTCACCTTCCGGAACATTGTGCATGAGCTCTTCCAGGCTATAGGTCTTATAGTCATCGATCTCTGCCGCAACTCCTTGGTGACGATCGGTCCCTGTTACTTTTGTTAAATACTTTCGGTCAGTGGTACGAACACGGACATGATATCTCTGTGCCATCGCTTCCATCTCGCGGTCATTGCCCGCAAGCCAAAGCATCTGACATTTTGACGCATCATCCATCAGGATCTGTTTTACAACGTTTTTCCCATATACAAATTGTGACATAGCGCCTCCTATTTCATACTCCTGACTTTCTCCCAGATTTCTTGAATTCTTTCGTGTTTTCCCTGCAGGTACAGAGCACCTAACATCGCCTCAAATCCGGTCGACATCCGATAGGTCTGGGCATCGGTATTCTTTGGGACAGAACCGGTGTCCGCATTTCTGCCGCGGTGATAGGTATCTTCTTCCTCTTCCGTAAAGAAGTTCTCGGCATGGAGTGCATCATAGAACGCACTCTGTGCTTTGGCAGACACATACGAAATACTCTTCTTCTGCAGTGTCTTTCCTTTGCCATCGCCTGCTTCAATCAAAGTACTGCGTACCAGCAGCGACCAGACCGCATCGCCTAAGAAGGCAAGGGTACGGCCGGAACATTCATTTGGATTCATTACAGTAATCCCTTCTCGCTCAGTGTCTTGCGGTAGACATCCGCTGCATCGAAATCCTTAGCAGCCTTTGCGGCATTCCACTTTGTGAATGTCTCACGGTCTTCCTCTGTTACAGTTGGTTTCTCCACAACAATGCCTAAGACATTCAACATTTTCTCCACACTCTTGACGTATTTGCCAACAGCTTCCCACGCAACTTCTCTTGAACGGGTCGCCTGGTTCAGTTTCTTAATCGTATCGAAGATGACGGTATACGCATTTGGTGTATTCATATCATCATCCAGCTGATCTAAGAAAGCACGATAGCTTTCTTCATCATAGGCATCGCCAAAGTCTGCGCCAGCTAAAGCAGCTTTGATATATGCCTGCTTCATTGGATTCAGCACTTTTTCTAATTCTTTCCGCGCTGTCTCAACGGTCTCATCCGAGAAGTTCAGTTCCTTGCGGTAATGAACAGAACTCATCAGCCAGCGGGTCAGATTCGTACCCAGCTTTTCGATGACATCCTTTGCCCATAACGTATTGCCTAACGATTTGGACATCTTCTGTCCATCAATATTGATCATGGCATTGTGCATCCAGTAATTTGCCAGCGTGTTATGATGCAGTGCTTCCTGCTGGGCGCATTCATTCTCATGATGCGGGAAACGCAGATCGCTTCCGCCGCCGTGGATATCGATCATCTCACCAAGGTTCTGGTTGATCATAACGACACATTCTGTATGCCAGCCTGGTCTGCCCTTTCCCCATGGCGAATCCCATTGGATTCCTTTCTCTGTCTTCTTCCATAATGCAAAGTCATATGGATTCTTCTTGCCTTCATTGACTTCAATCCGTGAGCCCGCTTCTAAGAAGTCCAGCTTCTGATGAGAAATCTCACCGTACTTTGGATCACTGTCGACCGAGAAGTAAACATCTCCATTGTCCGCAACGTAGGCGCTGCCTGCTTTGACGAGATCAGCAACAAAAGAAATGATTCCATCCATGGTCTGTGTGACACGTGGTGTAATATCCGGCAGTTCTGTATTCAGCATTGTCCGTACGCCTTGATATGCGTCAATATAGCGCTGGGCAATCACTTCTTCACTGACACCTTCGGAAATTGCTTTATTGATGATCTTGTCATCGACATCGGTAAAGTTGGATACATATGTTACTTGGTATCCTTCCGCTTCAAACAGTCTCTTCAACACATCAAAGACGACCATTGGTCTGGCATTGCCGATATGTGCATAGTTGTATACGGTCGGTCCGCAGACATACATGCTGACATGCCCTTCCTTGATTGGCTTGAATTCTTCTACTTTCAGATCTTTTGTGTTATACAGTTTTATCATGATTCCCTCCTGGACATAAAAAGCGTCTTACAAAAAGACGCCTTGGCGTGGTTCCACTTTTCTTTGTGCTCTTGACCTTTAACGCAGGGTACGTTCCTTGTTAGGGACCTTCCGGGATGCTCCTCTCTTCCTTTGCCAGAATGTTTCACCAATCCATTCCTCTCTCATAGACCAGGCAAGAGCTCGTTCCCTTCATCAGTTTCTACCAGTATAAACCAGATTGCCTTTTCCTAAAAGAAAAATAATACTATACTGAATTTACAAAAGGAGATCTTTATGGCAGACACAAAATCATGGAAGCAGCAGGCAGAAGAAGCCGGCGAACTGTTCAAGAAGGTCGGCAGCGAGACCGTAGAAGCATTCAAGAACAGCGGTGCTGGCAAAGAAGTTCTGGGAGATGACGGAAAATTCAGTAAAGATGACATGGAACATCTGAAAGAAAATGCCGGTGCAGATTTTGAAAAGGCAAAGAAAGCAATCGTTGGTGAAGATGGAAAGTTCGGTGACGATGACAAAGAACGTCTGAAGAAAGAAGCAGAAGCTCTCGGCAGTATGGCTCAGAAAGATGTCTCAGATCTAATTAACAAGAAGTAGAACACAGAAAAAGGAATTCCAATCGAATTCTTTTTTTGTATAATAGAACCATGAATGCGATTTTTACATCACTGCAGCAGTACAATCTTTTAGATTTTATTGCGTTGGGTTCTCTGATTCTGCTGCTGATCTCCGTAGCGATTGACCGCAAGAAGTTCCGCAATGCGATCTTTTTACAATTCACGCTGATTGCAGCCGTCATCTGTCTTGTCTATCATCTGCGGGAAACCGGAATCGTCAATTATGTATATCTTCTATTATTATTGATCGTGTTCTTCTTATTGATTGTTGTACCGATTCTGTTGATCTTTAATGGATTCATTATCGTAAAGCGGGAAGGACTGTCTCTTTCCAACTTGATTGCGTTATTATTCTCCATCTTGATTATCTGCGGAGAATTTGCTTCGCTTTTCTGTATTGCCGGGGTCGGGCCGAACACATCATTGACCTTGATCTGTCTTGCGTTCTTGTTCAGTGCAGCGGTCTTCTTTGTCTCAATGGTATTCCTTGCGTTCATGTTCTACAGTTTCTTCATTCGCATCATTCCGGGAAAGATCCATTATGATTATGTCGTTGTCTTAGGATGCGGCTTGATCAATGGAGAACGCGTTTCCAAACTTCTTTCTCAGAGAATTGATAAAGGCATCAAGGTCTATCAAAGATCCGGCGGTGCATGCAAACTGATCATGTCCGGAGGAAAAGGCAGTGATGAGAAACTTTCGGAAGCACAGGCAATGAAGAACTACGCCCTGGAACAAGGTATTCCGGAAGAGGATATTCTTCTCGAAGATACCTCTGTCAACACGATGGAGAATCTAGCGAATTCCAAAAAGATCATTGACGCAAGAGATGGCAAGCATGCGACCGCTGTTGTCACCAGTCAATATCATATGCTGCGGGCAAATGTCTATGCAGAACATCTCCACTTTCCAGTCACCGGTATCGGTGCCCCAACCGCTCTGTACTATTGGCCGGCTGCGATTACCAGAGAGTATGCTGGATTAGTAAAACACTATTGGAAGACGTATCTGTTCTTCTTCCTGCTGTTCATGGCTCCCTTGATCTATATTGTCATTCAGTCATATTCATAAAAAGGAACTGACATTCATGTATGTCAGTTCTTTCTTTTTTTATTTCAGATCTTCTCCATTGGAGGCAATGACCTTCTTGTACCAGGCAAACGAATCTTTCTTCGATCTTGCCAATGTACCGGATCCATCATTGTTCCGGTCAACATAGATGAAGCCGTAACGCTTCTTCATTTCGCCTGTCGTAAAGGAAACACAGTCAATGCATCCCCATGGCGTATAGCCCATCAGATCAACACCATCTTCCTCAACTGCTTTCTTCATTTCCTGAATATGATTCCGGAAGTATTCAATTCGATATGGGTCATGACAGGAACCATCTGCTTCCTTCTGATCAATTGCCCCAAAGCCATTCTCTACAATGAACAATGGTTTTTCATACCGTTCATAGAAGGCATTCAATGCATACCGCAGTCCTTCTGGGTCAATCGCCCATCCCCAATCAGATACTTGAATGTATGGGTTGGCGACGGAGTACTGCGAAGAACCATCCAAGGACTTCGATACATCTTTATGTGCCTGGGAATCCACCGTATTGGTCATGTAGTAAGAGAAGCCGATATAATCTACCGTTCCCTCTTTAAGATCTTTCCGATCCTGTTCTGTGATATCCAGATTCCACTTCTTTGTCTCAAACATCTTTAAAGCATAGGCTGGGTAATGTCCACGGCACTGTACATCGGACCAGAAGTATCTCTGATGCATCATCTGCTGTGCTAAGACCTGATCTGCCGGACGGCAGGAGAATGGATAGATTGGCACCATAGAGATCATGCAGCCAATCTTATTTTCTGGATCGATCTCGTGGCCAATCTTTACTGCACGTGCCGATGCGACAAGCTCATAAGCCCCGCACTGATACATCGCCTTTTCAGGATCTTCATAGCTGCCAAAGTGAGCACCAGAGTTCGTCCAGCCGAAGATATCATTCTTATAATTCATCTGGTTGTTGATCTCATTGAAGGTCATCCAGTATTTCACTTTGCCTTTGTAATGTTCGAAACATACCTTTGCAAACTTCACAAAGCAGTCAATCGTCTTACGATTCATAAAGCCACCGTATTCTTTTGCCAGGTGATACGGCATCTCAAAATGAGACAGCGTAATCACTGGCTGAATGTTGTGCTTTAACAGCTCATCGAAAACATCATCATAGAACTTCAGACCTTCTGCATCCGGTTCTGCTTCATCCCCATTTGGAAAGATCCGTGTCCAGGCAATGGAGGTACGGAAACACTTAAAGCCCATCTCCGCAAACAGCGCAATATCTTCTTTATAGTGATGATAGAAATCAATGCCCACATGGTTCGGATAATATAAGCCTTCCTTCACTCCATCAGTAATGACGCGCGGTGTATCCTTTGTGCCGCCGGTCATGACATCCGCAACGGATAATCCTTTCGTCGTTCCAATAACGCCGCCTTCAAACTGATGTGCTGCTAATGCACCGCCCCACAAAAAATCTTTTCTCAATGCCATAATACTTTCCTTTCCGACCGCATGGTCAATGGTTGGTCCCCAATAGTTTTCGTAACACACGGATATCTTCTTCCGGATATTCTTCCTGCAGGAACTTTAAGATACGGTCTCTGCTCTGTTCCGGAGTCCTGGTATAAACATGATTGCTGAAACGCTTGCCTAAGAAATTCTCTGGGGTCGCATACCGTGCCACACCCCAGCCATAATCCCTTCCTGTTTTATCCTGTCGATATTCAAAATCACTGGTCAGGACATAGCACTGCATCTGCAGGCGGGTGATATGTGTATCGAATCCCTTCCGTCCGTTCTTGCAGTAATTGCCTAAGCCTTTCGCTTCATACGACAACATGCTTTTCCGGCTGTGAATGATGTTGTATAAATACTGATCGTCATACGATGCTAGATTATCATTGAACCTTGCGTCAAAGTCATAACCATCGCGGCGCCAGTTCGCAAAATCATTGAACCACTTTGTTGAGATGAATCCCGCTTTATTGTTGAAGAACTTTCCATAGACACAATTGCCCATCCGAAGCACTGGTCCTTTCCATTCCCATGGCCCTGGCTTTTCTGTGAACCAGAGATCTTCCGGAGTATGTTCCTCAATGGACAGTCCATCAATCCCGCATGGAAAGAAAGGAAGAAAGCCTACTTCCTGGACGGCATCATACAAGTCCTCTTTTTTACGAAAGTATTTCTTCATAGACTATCGTCATCATAACACAAAACAAGCATCCCGAAGGATGCTTGCACGTTTTGGAACGTTTATAACTTTAAGGTTGAATCAATATCCGGCTGGGCGTTCTTTGGAAGATAGAAAGCATAAATACTGTTTCCCACTTTCAGCCATCCTTCCAGATCCGTCATCCAAATATAATCATTCTCACCAAGAATCTCCTGCTTGATCAAAGCAACCAGTTCATCCTCAGAATAAGGACCATATTTTGATTTATCCGGTTTCATGTAATACCAAATCTTATCCATGCTGTATGTCCCTTTCTCTGATCAGTTAATCGGCATCTGCTGCTTGGTGATGGCGAAGGATGTTGTCATGTTGCTGTCGACTGTAAATGTCTTTGAAGAATCATCGGCAGTCAGATGATAACTTGCATCATCCTTATATTGGAAAGCACCCCAGATATCCGAAACTTTATAGGTTCCCTGTGGAAGGGTGAACTTCTGTGCCTTTGTAACATAGCCATCTCCATCGGCAGATTTGAAGAAGATTGTGACTTCATACGATGTAACGACGTACTTCTGCGTTGTCTTTGTCGTATCACTTTCGGTATATGCAGTACTGTTGGAATATGCCTTAACACGAATGTTATGTGTTGTGTTATTCGTGATGTTTGTATTCTCTGTACTGACGGCAACGGAATTGGTTGTTGTATTCTGATCCGGTCCATCATCGATATTCACGATGTAGTAATCGGCATTCGGTACAGCATCCCAGTCAATTTCCCACTTCGGTGTACCAAGATCCGTAAAGGACTTGTTAGTGATATTTGCCGGTGCATCTAACTTCTTCGATAATGTCTTATAGGTATATGTCAGTTTCGCTTCATCGGAATTTGGATGCGTCTCCGGCTTGTCGGAACATGCGACAACACTGATAGTATATTCTTTTCCATCTTCCAAGCTTGTTGTTGGAATACTGGTGGAGTTGCTTGCAGCCTTGATCTTATCCATGCCAGTCACGGATACTTCGTAGTAATTTGCATTCTCTACGGAATCCCACTTGATTGTGAGGTTCGCAGTTGATAATTCTGTCTGAATATTCTTTGGCGTCGCCAGCTTTGCAGAAGATGATGTTGATGAGGAAGCCTGGTTGCTGTACTGGTTGTAAGTATTATCACCGGCACCATAGATTGTACCGTTGCTGTCTGCCGCTACATACGTATTGTTGTATGCGGCAATGTATTTAATGTTCTTCCATGCAGTAATGGATTTCTCAAGATCTGTATTGCTGGTAGCGACAGCTACTGTACCATCGGACTTCAGTCCAATGACCGCATCCGTACCAACCGCAGTACATGTAATCTTCGAGAAGCTGGAAGTACTGGTAATTGCCTTAGAACCAATGGCATATGGTGATACTGTGCCATCTTTCTTTGTCAGCGTCAGAATGTCATCGTTCATTGCAATGGAGATAACATTGGACTGATTGCTGATAGCACTGTTGACACTGCCGGAAGTTGCTAATGTTCCGTCATTTCTTAGACCAATCGTGACACCATTTCCTGCATAGACAGCCTTAATATCAGACCAGTCAGTCACTGCACATGCATTACTGTTGCCGCTGCATTCAACCGTACCATCTTTCTTTAGACCGACCGTATGATCCTTGCCAGCCGCAATCATGATGATATTGGACCAGTCAGAGACACTGCTGTCTTCATCCGAAGTAACGACTTTTCCCTTATTGGTCAGACCGACCGCATGACTTCCATACGCACTGACTTGGACAAGCTCTTTAAATGAGGATGGTGCACTGAAGGAACCGCTGGTCTTCAGATTGCCCTTATTATCAACGAATAATGTGAATTTATCTCCTTCTGCCAAACGGTTGATTGTACCAACCGATACCGAGTTTCCACTCGGCTTCATTAACAGAATGATACCAATGACCACAACGATGGCAGCACCAACAATTGAGCCAATCAGGATCATCGTCTTCTTTTTCTTTGCCTTCTGCTTTTCTTTGGCAGACATCTTACTGACCGGAGCTTTCGCTTCCTGCTTTGGTGCTTCTTCCGCAACCGTGCCCATCTGCTTGGTTGTCCCTAAATTATCTCCTTCTAACGTGGAGACCTTTAATGTCTGTTCCTGGGTATCTGCTGGCAGCACACTGGATACCGGCATCATATTATCTGCCACGTCCATCTGCTGCGTCATGGAAGGGTTTGCGCCATTTAAGAATGGGATATTCACCGAATCGCCTAAGTTATCTTCGGCAATGACAATATCTTTGCCATTATCTGCCATCGCATCTAAGGACACATGGAAAAGATCTGCTAATACTTTTAACTGCTGAATCCCGCAGACGGTATTACCATTTTCCCAATTCATATATTCGGTGACTGGAATATGAAGCTTATTCGCAATATCACCTTGAGAATATCCATAATGCTTACGCAAAAGAGTAAGCTTCTCTGGCAGTTTGTTTATCATTTCTCAAATCCTCCTGCTCAAAACATTTTATCGGAAATAAACCGACCGTTCAACTTATAATCAACCATTAAGTATTATACCACAACCCATCTCAACCGAATGTGTACTTCAGAAAAGCACAAAAAAGGCAAAAAAAGGCATCCACAAGGGATGCCTTCGTGACTTCGTTTGACCGTTAATTACTTAACGTTAGCGAAATACTTGATTGTACGAACCATCTGAGATGTATAGGAGTTCTCGTTATCGTACCAAGAAACTGTCTGTACTTCAAATGTGTCATCATCAATCTTAGAAACCATTGTCTGTGTAGCATCGAAGATTGAACCATGTGTCTCATCGATGATATCAGAAGAAACGATCTCTTCTTCATTGTAAGCAAAGGAATCAGAAGCAGCAGCCTTCATAGCAGCGTTGATAGAATCCTTTGTTACATCCTTGCCCTTAACAACAGAGAACAGTAATGTTGTGGAACCTGTAGGAACAGGTACACGCTGAGCAGCACCGATCATCTTGCCGTTTAATTCAGGCAGAACCAGTCCGATAGCCTTAGCAGCTCCAGAAGATGCAGGAACGATGTTAGCTGCTCCAGCTCTAGAACGACGGAAGTTACCCTTTCTCTGTGGTCCATCCAGAATCATCTGGTCACCTGTGTAAGCGTGAACTGTGCACATGATACCAGACTGTATTGGATACAGATCATTCAGAGCCTTAGCCATAGGAGCTAAGCAGTTTGTTGTGCAGGAAGCAGCAGAGATAATCTTATCTTCTGGCTTCAGTGTCTTTTCGTTTACAGAGTAAACGATTGTTGGCAGATCATTTCCAGCAGGAGCGGAAATTACGCACTTCTTAGCACCTGCATTGATGTGTGCCATAGCCTTATCCTTAGATGTGTAGAAGCCTGTGCATTCAAGAACAACATCGATGTCCAGCTTGCCCCAAGGCAGGTTAGCAGCATCCTTTTCCTTGTAAATAGTAATTTCCTTACCGTCTACAGTGATTGTTCCCTTTTCATCATTTGAAGAAATCTCATGATTCCATTTGCCATGTGTTGTATCATGCTTCAGCAGATAAGCTAACATGGAAGGTGTTGTTAAGTCGTTGATAGCAACTACTTCGTAACCTTCTGAAACGAACATCTGTCTGAAAGCGAGACGACCAATACGGCCAAATCCGTTAATAGCAACTCTTACATCTGTCATTGTCTTTATAGACCTCCTTATGTTGCGTATAAATTATAGATTCAGATTGTCTTATCGTCAATTGTGAATAATTTAATTTAAGCTATCTTTCAGACATTTTTCACACTACTCATCAATTCCGACAAAAAGAGAAGGAACCATGTCCCTTCTCTTATGCATTTTCATTCAAATTCAATGGTCTCTGGGAGATCTTGGCGACATCTTCAACGGTCACGATCTTCTTGCCAAACAGCTTGGTAAACAGTTCCGCATCGTTCAGACGCATCATGGTCGAACCATAGACCTTCTTTGGCGCACTCGGGAAGATACGGCTGAGATCTTCCGCTTCACTGACGGATACCTTAACAATCTTCTTCTCCTGCAATGCCGCATTGATCAGCTTGGTCAACGCCATGGAATCCAAATAGATCAACTCTTCCACCAGCAGTTCATTACCGACCGGAATCATCGAGGCATAGCCCTGGATCTGATCCTTGCCATTGAAGTAGGCGACGATCTTACCGCCCTGGGCACGTATCTCATTGATGTACTTTACAAAATACTCTAAGTCTCTGGCGTAATAGCCGTTGAACCTGGAAATGAAGGCACTGTAGACCTTCAGCAGATCAATTGCGGTTGGATTATACCCGCAGCCGAAATTCGTTGTCCGTTTGCAGTCCGCACGGGTCAAAGTATACTGCACCCGCTTGTAGATCATCCGGAAACCGAAGTTGGTATACAGGGATGGCTCTTCTGACTGGATCAGCGTGATCAGCTCCGAATGTTCACAGGCATCGACCACGATGTTCAGCAATGCACGCATGTATCCCCGCTGGCGGTATTCCGGCAGGGTTGCTGCACCAACGATCATGCTTGCCTGCAGTGCTCTGCCGTTGAACATGACCGCATGGGTATTGCGGATCACACAGGAGACGACTTTGTCTTCTAAAAGATAGACATAGCAGTTCTCCGGCTGATACAGATTCTTAAAATAATATTCTGCATACCGCGGATCTTCCTGTGGGAAACAGATCCGCCATATTTCACGAATTTCTTCGGTTTGTCTTTCGTTCGCTTTTGTAATCATATGTCTTGGTTCCTTCCCCTATATTATATGCGGAAAATACATTCCGCTTCGTTATTTTTCTTCATATTTATGCACGATATGACGGGTGCGCATATAGCCAAAAAAGCCCATGATGCCGCCAATCGCAATCAAGATCTGCCAATCGGAAAAGACCAGGCAGAGAATCACGATGATACACGCATAAACAATGAGACCAATTCCTTCATTCTTCGTTATCATGATGCCCCCTGACCGCAATCTCATGGATCTTTACAAAACGATGTTTCATTCCCGACTTCGAAACCGCGGAACCGCTCTGCTGTTCCAGGATTGCCGCAAGTTCATTCAGTGAACTGTCGGGGTGTTCCTTCCGGAGCTGAATGACGGTCTTTAACTTTGGGTCCAGGCTGTCATACTTCTGATCTTCTTCAATCATTCGGATATCTTCCAGCTGCTTCTCTGCGGCCGCCTGTGTCTTGACTTCATTGGCGACGTCAATGTTGTTCAGCCGGGTAATGGAATTTGTAAAGTCACGGGAGATCCGTACGTTTTCAAATTCCAATAACTTCTGATCTGCTTCAATGATCCGTAAGAAATCCGCAATCTTTTCTGCAGCTTTCACATAGACAATGATCTTGCCGCGCCGTTCAATCGACTTCGCCTTGATATGGAAGCGGTCCAGCAGTTCAATCAGAAAGTCCGCATGTTCTTGGGAAGAAGCCGTCATCTCCATATGATAACTGGTCTTCTCCGGCGGATTGATAGATCCAGAGGCTAAGAATGCTCCCGCAAGATACGCACGGGCATTATTGTCCGTTTCTACAATCTTCTTCAATGGCCGTTCCAATAGACCGCGGGAACTGTAGATGCCAAGGTCCGTCAAGATGACCGGTGCTCCGGATAAGATCCGCAGACCATAGATCCGATTCTTCCGCAGATTCATTTTCTTCTTTACAAACAACGTAATCTCACCGCCGAAACGGTTCTTGGTCAAACGATAAATGGTACGGGCAACAGCCGCATTTTCAACGGTGACTAAGATGGTCATGCCAACCGAAGAAAAGGACAGAGAAGAAGTCATCTGAATGAGTGCACTCAATTCTGCGCGTGCATCATTGCCTTCCATTACCTTCTGTGCAACTTCCTGTTTTACTTCTGCGGAGAATGACATTCGAGTCCCTCCACAAGATGCTTCACGGCTTGTTCAATCTTGCCAGCATCGTGACGGATCAGATCATTCTCAAAGGAGAGAAGACTTTCCCGTACGATTTTATAAGGATGCTCGGCATCCCGAATAAAGACAGGTGTACTGCCTTCGGCATAGTATCTTCTTAAAACAGACTGCGGCAGCGGATCACTGGCGACCAGGACTTCATCAACCGGTGCACCGTGGCTCTTCAGTGCTTTGACATGATCTTCCATGCAGTACCCATCGGTCTCACCCGGCTGGGTCATGGCGTTGCAGAAATAGACACGCTTTGCCTTCGTTGTATCCAGTGCCTCCTGAATATCCGGAATGATGATATTTGGCAGAATGCTGGTATAGACCGAACCAATTCCATAGATAATAAGATCTGCTTCTTGGATTGCCTGCACCGCTTCCGGCGTCGCCGTCACAACTTCATCATAAAAGACCCGGCGGATATGATTCTCTTTATCCGGGATATTCGCTTCTCCCTGTACAACAACATCGTCTTCCATGATGGCATATAACGAAATGACCTGTGTCGTTGCAGGAATGATCTTGCCTTTGACATTCAATACTTTGCCAGCTCTCTGCACGGCCTCGAAAAAGGAACCGCACTGCTGGGTCAATGCTGTTAAGATCAAGTTTCCTAAATTGTGTCCGGCAACATCCTGCTGATCTCCGCTTGGATCATCAAAGCGATAGTTCATCAGGGAAGACATCAATGTTTCACTCTCGGCCAATGCGACCATGACATTGCGGATATCACCCATGGCAGGAATATGGAACTGTCTGCGTAGTCTGCCGGTCGAACCGCCGTCATCGGCTACCGTCACAATTGCGGTAATGTCGATATTCGGAATGTTCTTGATGCCGCGGCAGATTGTCGCCTGTCCATGACCACCGCCAATGACAACGACTTTTTTATTCATTTCTCAGCCATTCCTTCTCATCACGGTGTTCTTTATAACAGTTGTATTTTTCTTTATACGTATCAAACAGGAAATTCGTAATGGCAACACTGCGGTGTTGTCCTCCGGTACATCCAATCGCTACGGTAAAGTGGTTCTTGCCTTCTTTGACGTATTGTTCAAAGGCATAGTCGGTAAAGGCCAGCAGACGCTTGATGAACTCCTGTGTCTCCGGTTTATCCATGACATAGTCATAGACTGCCTTATCATTGCCATTGAATGGCCGCAGTTCTACGACCCAGAATGGGTTTGGTAAAAAACGTACATCGATCATCAAGTCCGCATCCATTGGCACACCATACTTATAGCCAAAGGAAATAAAGGAAATCGAGAACGCAGGCACTTCACTCTTGGAGAAGTACTTCTCGATCTTATTGCGGAATTCTTTCTCACTTAAGAAAGAAGAATCAATGGTAATAAAAGAATTATTATTCGCAATCTGAGAGAACATCTGACGTTCTACAGAGATGGCTTCTTCCAATGTATTGGACTGATTGCTCAGCAGCAGTGGATGCATTCTTCTCGTGCTCTTATAGCGATGCAGCAGAACAGAATCATTGGCATCCAGGAACATGACCTGTACTTCAATTCCCTCGCCTTTCAATCCGCTCAGGAACAGCGCAAAGTCCTGGGCACTGGTCGATAAAGCGATATAGCTGTAGCGTGGATCGGTACTTGTTTCAATCATATCGACCAGCAGCGATACTAACTGGACCGGAAAGTTATCAATAATGTGATATCCCATATCTTCCAAGACACGGGTCGCTGTACTTTTTCCAGCACCCGACATTCCCGATACAAGGATGACACGTTTTGTTTTCTCCATGACAATCACCTCACATGTTTATTCTAACAACTTTAATTCTAACCTACAACGCAATTCAGTGTGCCGGGATAAAAAAAGAAGATCTGATCAGATCTTCTCATACGTCCATGCATGATCACTTTCCAGCTCCGGCAGTAATTCACCAAGCCCCATAATGACATAGTTCGGAGCAGCCTTCTTGATCTTTGGCAGACGTTCCATATTCGATACATAGGCAACGGCATACACACCGGCATTCTTCGCTGCTTCGATATCATTCGCATGATCACCGATATAGACACAGGAATCATGTCCCCCAGTAATCATTTCGCAGGCCTTCAGGATACCATCCGGTGCCGGCTTGGCATTGATGAATTGATCTCTGCCTAAGACAACATCAAACAGATCATAGATGCCGAATTCCTTCATCCACATCTCGCAGGATTCCGTCAAACGGGACGATACAATGCCCATATGATAGCCGCGTTTCTTTAATTCCCGCAGCACCAGTTCCGTGTTTGGCAGCAACTCCACAATATGCTGATCCGGCAGCGAATTCTGATACAGCCGATATTCCTGCACCATGACATCCGGGTCACGGTCTGGGAAGAGCTTTGACATTTCATCACGCAGCGGCGGGCCAAATACTTCCAGCTGTTTTTCGTGAGTAAAGTCTTTTGGATCGCCATACTTTTCAAACAGATACATAAAGCAGTGGATGACCATTCCTTCCGAATCCAGCAGGGTTCCATCCAGGTCAAACAAGATGGTTGGCTTCTGTGCTACATATTTACGGTTCCGAAGATAAAGAATGATGCCGCCGACTTCTGCTAAGATTGCGGTGATCAAACAGTTGGCTGCCAGATCATCAATCTTAAAGACATGCGAAGCTAAACGGGATACCCCGATCCATAACAATACAACAGCGGTAATATCGCCACGCTTATGTCCATTGCGGTATGGCCGATAAACAAACCAGATCAGTGCAAGGCACAGGGCATTGGCAATGACATTGATCCAGACCAGCGGCTGTGAGAAACATCTGCCGATCCGCATGATAATGCCGCCTGCCATTAAAACAGGAGCCAGCGTATCCATCGTACGGAAGAATGACATATGATGTCTTAAGCAGTACCAGTACAGGGCAACGCCTGCGCCAAGCAATGCCGTAATAATTTCCATGCCGCCATCGGTCAGCCGGAAGATATACCATGCATACAGGTAGTATTCATGGAAGTTCTCCAATACCCAGCCAATTCGGCCGCCAAGAATGGTGCCAATCAATCCTAAGGTAAAGATCTCATCGCATGTCTTCTGTTTATATCCATGCTTTGCCATCTGCTTGGATACTTCTAAGAAACAGAAGATACATGCGATGACAAAGGTCAATGTATACCAAGTTAAACCAAAGTTGCCAATGGTAAAGATTGTACTCGTATCTGGAAAAAATTTCATTCATCCTCCTTATCAGTAACGTGACGGAATCTGGAACGGATCTCATCTGCACTGTTGTAACCCTTTTGCTGCATCTTAAAGTTAATGACAGCCGACTCTACCAACGCGCCAACATTACGTCCTGCACTGATTGGAAGTGTAATCGTAGGAATCAAGACATCCAGGATCCTGGTGAATCTCTGTGTCTCATCGCCAATACGATTATATTCTGCTGCCGCTTCAAACGGCACCAGTTTAATAACAATATCAATCTTTGCGCTGTCACTCAGCGATGCAGAGCCAAACATCTTCTCCACCGCGATGACACCGATACCACGGATCTCCAGCAGACCTTTGATCATTGCTGGGGAATGTCCATAAATTGCGTTATGAATATGCTGAACATCGACACGGTCATCCGCAATCAGGATATGTCCATCCTTGATCAGGTCCAAAGCTGTTTCCGATTTACCCATGCCGCTTTCACCCAGCAGCAGAACACCGGCACCATGGACAGAAACCAATACACCAGACAGTGTATCTTCCGGCGCCAGCTTCTCATCTAAGAAGGTAATCAAATCTGTCATCAAACGGAACGTTTCTAAGCTTGTCCGTAAGATTGGAAAATTTGTTGCATTTGCCACTTCTTTCAATATCGGCGGCAGTTCATTATTCTTCGTTATGATCAAAGCTGGCGTCAACCCATCGGTAATCTGTGGGAAACGTTCTTTTTGATCCTGCTCACTCATCGTTTTGATGAATTCTTCTTCTTTATTGCCAATGACAACAATACGTCTTGGATCACTTTGACGCATAAAACCGCAGAGTTCAAATCCTGGACGGTTTACATCCGGGACAACGGTCCAGCGGTCTAAGGATGCATCATTGCCTGTTAACTGTTCAAATTTAAAAAAATCAACAATTTCACGAACGGTGACTTTTTTATCATATCTTGCTTCGGACATCGTACACCTCCAGTCCGTCATATATTATACCATGAGCTGGGAAAAGGCGATATTCCAACCAAAAAAGGCATTCAATACCCAAATTGAGTATCTCCTGCCAATGGTTCTTTATTCTGGTATTGTTATATCGTTTTCCAAGTTTTCGCCGTTTGAAGCTATCAATTTCTTATAATAATAGAACGATTTCTTCTTTGCTCGTTTTCCTGTTCCATTACCATAATCATCCTGATCAACATAGATCATACCATAGCGTTTTGTCATTTCAGACGTGCCCGAAGAAACCAAGTCAATCGGTCCCCACCATGCATATCCAAAAACATCCACTCCATCCGCTATCGCTTCACGCATCTGCTCAACATGTTTATGCATATAATCAATGCGATAATCGTCTTCTATCTGACCCTTTTCATTAAAGTGGTCTACTGCGCCAAGGCCGTTTTCCGAAATGAAGATAGGCTTATGATAACGGTCATAGATTCGATTCAGCGTAATTCGGAAGCCGATAGGATCGATTGTCCAGCCCCACTCCGTTTTTGGAAGGTACGGATTCTTAATATCTGAGACAAGTCTACCGGTAGGTTTCGCTACTGGCTGGCCTTTATATCTCATGATATAGGTCATATAGTAACTAATTGTTATAAAATCGACCGGTCCTTCTTCTAAAATTTTCAAGTCATCCTTGCCCATTTCAATATGGATGTTATTTTCCTTAAAGAAACGTTCCATGTAATATGGATATTTTCCTGTTGCCTGTACATCGGTAAAGAACCAGTTAAAATGATCTTCAAACAATACTTGTAACTGATCTTCCGGTTTTGAACTTTCCGCATAATTCTCTAAACGGCAGAGCATATTTCCCATTTTCGCATCCGGATCAATCTCGTGAAGCTTTTTTACAGCCAAGGCACTGGCGACAAACTGATTATGAACAGCTTGGAATTTTAACTGCCAGTTTTCTAGATATGGATTTCCGTCCTCTGGCTTTTGTGCACCCGGCATAATTACACCACTGCTGGTAAAAGGATTTGAAAGTACATTATTGATTTCATTGAATGTCAGCCAATATTTTACTTTTCCTTTGTATCTTCTCATGACAGTTTCAGCATATTTTGCGAAAGCATCAATTGTATGTCTGCTGGCAAACCCATTGTATTCTTGTGCTAAATGAAGTGGCGTGTCAAAGTGTGACAGTGTCACTAAAGGCTCAATATTGTATTTATGAAGTTCATCAAATACCGCATCATAAAACTTCAGTCCTTCTTCATTTGGCTGTTTATCATCTCCATTTGGATAGATTCTAGACCAAGAGATACTCATCCGAAATACTTTGAATCCCATTTCTGCGAATAACTTGATGTCTTCTTTATAGGTATGATAGAAATCAATTCCCCTGCGCTTCGGCAGTTCCCAGTTATCAGGATGCTGAAGCATATCTTCGACCATTTCAGCAGATGCGGCATTATGTGGTACATGTCCATCATATGGTCCTTCTGTATCACGGATCTGTTTTGTAATCAGTCTGGCAAAGTCCGATGTAGCCGGTCCGCGGCCTCCCTCGTTCCATGCTCCTTCAATCTGGTTAGCGGCAGTCGATCCGCCCCATAAGAAATCCTTTGGAAAAGAACTTGTCATAATTTGCGCCCTTCCTCCTGATTCATCAACATTTGAATAATCGGCATCATCTTCTGTGCCATTCTCAACTCCGTATTAATTGTCATGATTGTATCCTGTGCATGGATAAACAAAAGTGAATATTCCATATCTTCCCCGCTGGCCTGTCTTTGAATAATTCCAGTTTGCGCTGTATGTGCTCTAACAATATCTTCTTCTGCTTCCTTCAGCAGACAATCTGCGGTCTTTAAATCTTTTTCCGCAATTTTTGCAAGCGCATTATCTATCTTCTCTCTGCCATTGCCAGCATATAGAATCACTTCCATTGCCACACTGTTAATGTCATCTTTTCTTTCGCTCATCGTTTACCCTTCCTTTTATGCATTTACTGTTTCTGCTGCCTGTGTCTCAACTGCTTTTTCTTCGGCAGCCTTTGCGCGTTCCTGTTCTTTCTTATACTCTGCTTTATCAGCAATCTTGAAGAATGGGTACCATATCAATGCAGCAATTACAAAGTTAATGCATACAAGAAGGACATTTCTAATATCACCATTCGACATCACGTACGCCGAAACCGCATTTGGTGCAAAATTCATATCAAAATTTACAAAGTTGATCGTACCTAACCCTAATGTAAACCACAGATATGAAAAACCAGGAAGAATAATTGCAATCAAGACTGTTGGAATAAACATGAATGGATTATTTACTACCGCTCCATATTGAAGTGGTTCATTGATATTAAATAACGATGGAATCAATGTTGCTTTTCCAAGAATCCGATACTTCTTTGACTTTGCTTTCAGCATATAGAATGCCAATGGCAGCGTTGCTCCCTGGCCGCCAATATGATGATAACGGCTGAATCCATATGCATAGATGTTCTTTGGTGCCTGTCCAGCTGCAACGAGTGCTGCATTTTCAGCAATAGCAGCCTGTGTGATTGTACGTGTCACAGGTGTGAATACCCAGCCGGAAATACCAAAGAAATAGAATACATTCTGTAACAGAACAATTAATACAACCCCCAATCCGCTCTGAGCAAAACTTGTAATTGGTGTCATGATCCATTGAACCATTGTAAATACATCAATGTTCAATACGAATGTTAATAAATATCCAATTAACAAACTAATAAGGATTGCGATGATATTGTCAAACCAGTTCTTAACGAAATCCGGAATCACACTGTCTTCCCCAAAGAATGAGAACTTGATCATAGCTTTGTACACAGCCGCAACGATACAGCCTACAAACATTGCTGTAAACATACCACCAGCTCCGAACTTAGACATAGATACTACCGTGCCTGCATCTGTTGTTGTGAATTTCATGCACATCATATATGTGCCGATGCCCGTAAATCCTGCAATCAAAGCACGATCCTTTTTGTCCATTTTATTTAAACAGTTATAAGGAATAACGAATACTACAAACAATCCAATTAAACCAAACGAATATGTACTGATTGCGCTGATATCCGGCAGTGCTGGAACAAAGTTTCTAATGATTGCCCAAAGGGAAGGAATTGCACTTACCATTGAGAATGGAACAATATAGAGAACAGCATCTGCGATAATGCTGAACCAGAAGTTGTTGGTGATTTTATTCATCTTCGGTACGAGATGTTTCTCGAGCCACGCTTGAATTTTCTGCATATTTATCTCCTATTATTTGTTTTCATTGTAAAACTTGATTGCATCATTCAGAATGGACTCTCCATCTAACGATGCATAATAATCTGGATTAATTGATGTAACCTTTACATGATGATCTTTCAACATATCCTGATACTGTGGAACTTCCGCTGAAAAATGTGGGCCTAGAAGCAGAACATCAATCTTATCTGCATATTCCATGACCTGTGATTTACTGACCGCATGTACATCAACATCAAGCTGTTTCGCTTTTGCCACTTTTCTCATCCCAGCAGCCATGAATCCAGTCGATGCACCGATGCCACACGCAAGCAATATTCTAATCATATGATTCCCCTTTCTTTTTGATACCCAGACTATAGGGTGTTCAAAAGGACTTATAAAACATATTTTCTGCCAAAGAACGGAAATATAGTTATATTTCCAATATGCGGAAAAAATTTTGTTTTGTAACTTCATGCATTCACACGTAAACTATTAATACGGGAGATAAAATAATGAAAGCAGACAAGGAATCCGAATTGATTCGAATTCTTTCAGAATCTTCTCATGGAGTCACTGCCTCCTCATTGGCAAAAGCTTTAGGAACCAGTGACCGCTCCATCCGGAATTATATAAAAGATATCAATACTGAAGGAGTCTATTCGATAGTAACTACTGCCGAAGGATATCTCATTCAGGACTTTAACTGTGATGATTGCCAAACAAGTACAAATTCTAGCGAGAGAGTCTATCGTGTACTTTCTGATCTTCTCACAAATAAAAATGGATTTAATGCTTTTGATGAAGCTGATATGCTAGCTGTCAGTTCTAGTACACTTATTAATACAGTTATTCCTGCAATCAAAAAAATGATTACCGAATATGATCTGAAAATACAATCCCAAAAATATCAATACATTCTTTCTGGAAACGAGCAAAATAAGCGTAAACTGATTGGCCGGATTGTTACAAATAATAATTATGGTTTCTTCACCTCAAAGGATGTCCTTGAACAATTATTCCCTAATACTGATATTCATGGTGTTATGCAGGAATTGTATGATACATGTCAAAATTCAAGATTGTTCTTAAATAATTTTGCTCTCAACAATCTGTTAATACATATTTTAATCATATTGATTCGGTTGGAATCTGACGATGACCTTACTACAGGTGACAAAGAAGTTTCTTCTAAAGAATTATTGGCAGAGTTCAACGATAAAGATGAAATCATTGCACTTGCCAACCAGATTTCATCAAACTTTTTAAAAGATTATGGCATTCATATTCCGGAGCGGGATTATCAACAGATTCTTATTCTCATTGCACTGTCAATTGATCATGGTATGACGAATATTGAAAATGTTATGAGTCAGGAATTCATTCATAATATTGTTTTGATTTTGTCTGCAGTTTCGAAACGTTACTATACACCTGATTTCGATACAGAGTTCTCATTACAGTTCTCATTACATATGTATCAAGCTTTACAAAGAAGCGCCTTTCATATCAGCTATCCAAATCCAATTGGGGCACAGATAAAGAAAGATTACGCACCAGTTTATGACATGGCTGTCTTCTTTGCCCATCGTTTTGCTAATATATACCACGTTGATCTCAATGAGGATGAAATAGCTTTTATTGCTTTTCATATTGGTGCTTATTTAGAAAACAACAATCAGAACAGTGAACGTGTTTCCTGCATTATTATTGTGGAAAATTACCATAATTTTTCAAAAAAATTAATTGATGAAATCAACAGCAATTTCAGTAATGATGTATTGATTTTGAATGTTCTTCCTGAAAATCGTTTTCTTCAGCAGAAACCCAAATGCGACCTTGTCATATCCACCATTGCTCTGCCTGTGCAGGGAGAGCATTACATTTTAGTGAATCCAATTCTGACAAAGCAAAACATAAAGACAATCCGCGTAGATGTTGATGATATTATTGAAAAGAAAAAAGTAGATGAATCCCGTATGTTCTTACGCAGCCTTCTTCATGAAGAACTATATTTTCGGAACATTCAGCTTTCATCTAAAATTGATTACATAACTTATATGGGTAAAAAATGCATGGAGCACAATTTCGTTCAACCTGCTTTTATACAAGATGTATTGCTCCGTGAAAAAGTATCCAGTACTGCATTTACAGATGCACTAGCAATACCGCATGCAATCAGCCAATATGCTGATCGCTCTTTTATCTGCGCTATACATAATGACGCTCCTATCGACTGGAGTGGGAAAAAGATTCACTTTATTTTAATGATTGGTATTACTGAACAAGACATGAAATATTTCAAAGGTGCTTTTGATTTGATTGTTGATCTCTTTTATTCAACCGAGCGAACATTAGAAATCCTTCAAACAAATACCTTTGATGAATTCCGTAATAATTTCTAAATAAAAGAAGCATTAGATACCATTGAACCGTATCTTTTGCTTCTTTTTTCATCATGCATTTACTCTGCTTTTTTCTGATATTTTTTCGTCCAGGCGATTGCCTTAGCCAAATATTGGCCAGTCCAGGATGCCGGTACCTTGCAGATATCCTCTGGTGTACCCTGTGCCACAATGGTTCCGCCATTGTCGCCGCCCTCTGGTCCTAGATCAATGATCCAGTCCGCGCACTTAATGACATCCATATTGTGTTCAATGACCAATACCGTATCACCATTATTCACGATGCGTTCCAGCACACCGATCAAACGTTTGACATCATCGGTATGCAGACCTGTCGTTGGTTCATCCAGAATATAGACTGTCTTGCCGGTCGGCTTCTTTTGAAGTTCGGAAGCCAGCTTGACTCTCTGTGCTTCGCCGCCGGATAACGTTGTGGAAGACTGACCCAGTTTTACATAGCCTAAGCCGACATCATACAGCGTCTGCAGTTTATTCTTGATCTTTGGATGATTCTGGAAGAACTGAAGTGCTTCTTCGACGCTCATCTCCAAGACATCATAGATACTCTTGCCTCGGTAAGTGCACTGCAGCGTTTCTTCGTTATACCGTTTGCCATGACACACTTCACATGGCACATATACATCCGGCAAGAAGTTCATCGAGATGACTTTGACACCATCCCCCTGACATGCTTCACAACGTCCGCCCTTTGTATTAAAGGAGAACCGTCCCTTATCATATCCGCGCATCCGTGCTTCCGGTGTCTTGGCAAAGACATCACGGATATCATCAAACACGCCCGTATAGGTTGCTGGATTGGAACGCGGCGTACGGCCGATTGGCTGCTGATCAATTTCTACTAACTTATCCAAATTTTCCAGACCGCTGATGGACTTGAATTTCCCTGGATGGATCTTCTGTCTGCCCAATGCCTGCAGGACTGCTTTCATAAAGACATCGTTGACCAATGTTGATTTGCCCGATCCAGAAACACCGGTGACTAATACGAACTTGCCTAATGGGATCTTTACATTGATCTTCTTCAGGTTATGTTCCTCGGCGCCCTTGATCTCAACAAACTTGCCATTGCCCTTGCGGCGCTTCTCTGGTAACGGAACAACTTTGCGTCCCGACAGATATGCACCGGTAATGGAGTTCTTTGACTTCATGATCTCCTGCGGAGTACCTGCTGCCATGACTTCGCCGCCATGGATGCCTGCCCCCGGTCCGATATCAACAATATAATCACTTGCAAGCATGGTCTCTTCATCATGTTCGACAACAATCAAAGAGTTGCCCAGGTCGCGCATGGACTTCATTGTATTGATGAGCTTGGCATTGTCTCTTTGATGCAGACCAATGGAAGGTTCATCCATAACATACAGAACACCAGACAAGCGTGAGCCAATCTGGGTTGCTAAACGGATCCGCTGTGATTCCCCACCTGACAGTGATCCTGCCAATCGATCGAGTGTCAGATAATCCAAGCCAACATTCTGCAGAAACTCCAGACGGCTGGTGATCTCTTTTAAAACAAGATCCGCAATCTGTGTTTTTTCTTTATCCAGTTTTAATGCCTTGATCCACTTCAATGCCTTTTCTACTGACATCTGGGTGAAGGTCGTAATATTTTTATCACCGACACGTACCGATAACGCCTGTTCATTCAAACGGGCACCATGGCACTTTGGGCATTCACTTTCAATCATGAAGGAATGGTACCAGTCACGGGACATGCTGGAAGTTGTTTCTCCATATCTCCGTTCAATTAAATCTTTGACACCTTCAATGAAATCATTGCGCGAATATTTGTTGCCGGAAGAAGACTGCAGTTCATACTTTACAGGCGCATCCGAACCATGCAGTATAATATCCATTTGTTTCTTTGTCAGTGATGACAATGGTTTATCCATTGGAATCTTATACTTCCGGCAGAGGATGGAGAAAGTCTGCCATTCAATATTATCCGTACCGACAATATTCTTATAATACCGGATGCCTCCTTCATTGATGGAAAGCGAATCATCTGGAATCAAGTTATCGACATCTACTTCTTCAGTAAAGCCTAAGCCATGACATACATCACACGCACCAATCGGCGCATTAAACGAGAAGAGTCTAGGCTCTAAAGATGGTACGGAGAAGCCGCAGATTGGACATGCATACACCGAAGAGAATAATTTCTCTTCCGTATTCATCATGACCTTGACTCTGCCATCCGATAAGCTCAGCGCCGTTTCAATGGAATCATGGATCCGGCTGCGGCTTTCTTCATTCTTTACAATACGGTCTACCACGACATCAATGTCATGACGTTTATTCTTTTCCAGTTCAATCTCATCTTCCAGCATGCGGATCTCACCATCGACACGCACCCGGATATAGCCGTCTTTCTGCAGCTTTGCGAACGTATCTTTGAACGTTCCTTTTTTATTGGAGATGATTGGCGCAAGAATGGTAAGCTTTGTCTTATCTTCCTGTTCCATCACTGTATCGACCATTTCCTGCACGGTCTGTCCAGTAATCGGAATGTTGTGATTTGGACAGTATGGGGTACCCGTTCTGGCAAATAATAAACGCAGATAATCATAGATTTCCGTTACTGTTCCAACGGTAGAACGTGGGTTATTCGAAGTGGTCTTTTGATCAATGGAAATTGCTGGTGACAATCCTTCGATTAATTCGACATTAGGTTTCTCCACCCCGCCTAAAAATTGTCTTGCATAGGCAGACAGGGATTCGACATAGCGGCGCTGTCCTTCGGCATAGATTGTATCGAATGCCAGCGATGTTTTACCGGAACCGGAAAGACCCGTCATGACCACCAGCTGATTCCGTGGGATATCCAGATCTATATTCTTTAAGTTGTTTTCCTTCGCACCACGGATGATGATCTTATCTTGTTCCATTATTTCTTCTTTGCCTCCGCATACAGATCATTCAGCATCTCCCACGCTTGGCGAGGAGAAAGATCATCCGGCGAAACGCTCAGCAGTTTCTGCTTGATGGCGTCTGCTTCGGTATCTTCTTTCTTCATTTCAACCAGCTGGAAGTTCTGCTGTACGACCCGTTTTCTGCTTTCTAGTTCATTCTGCAGATCCTTTGCCCGATCCAAGACGGACTCCGGCAGTCCTGCAAGCCGTGCGACATTGATACCAAACGATCTGCCGGCTGGGCCTTCTTTAATCTTATACAGGAAAGTTACCTTTTCGTCATCTTCTTTGACCGCAACGTGGACATTGCGTACACCTTTGACATTGTCGGTCAGTGCCGTCAATTCATGATAGTGCGTACTGAACATCGTCTTGGCATGGATACAGGTCGCAATATATTCAATCATGGACTGCGCTAATGCCATACCATCATACGTACTGGTGCCGCGGCCAATCTCATCAAACAAAATCAGAGAATGATCTGTCGCATCCTGCAGGGCTCGGTTTGCCTCAGTCATTTCCACCATGAAGGTCGACTGACCGGACAGGATATCATCGGATGCGCCGATCCGGGTAAAGATCTTATCAAAGACCGGCATCCGGCAGCTCTTTGCCGGCACAAAGCAGCCGATCTGTGCCATGACCACAATCAAAGCAGTCTGACGCATGTAGGTTGATTTACCACCCATGTTCGGACCGGTGATCAGTAAGATGCTGTTGTCGTGATCCATCTTGACCGCATTGGCCACATACTTTGGATCCTTCATCATTTCATCCAGGATTGGATGCTTGCCGTTTTCAATATCTAATTCATCTTCGGTAAATTCCGGACGGACATAACCATAATTCGAAGAGGCTTCCGCCAATGCGCCATAGCAGTCAATCTCAGCTAAGATCTTGGCCAGCTTCTGCAGCTTTGGCAGATATCCACGGATCGTATCCAGGATTTCCTGGAATAACTGTTTTTCAATCCGGATGGCATTTTCTTCTGCATGTAAGATTGCATCTTCTTTCTCCTTTAATTCCGGAGAAATAAAACGCTCGTTGTTGGTCAGTGTCTGCTTGCGGATGTAGCCCCATTCTGGTTTCACTTCCTGCGCAGCTGCTTTGGAAATTTCAATATAATATCCGAAGATCTTATTGTAGCCAATCTTCAGTGTCTTGATGCCGGTCTTCTCTTTTTCCCGTGCTTCCATGTTGGCGATGAAATCTCGGCCGCCGCGCTGGATGGTACGTGCTTCATCCAATTCCTGATTGTAGCCGTCACGGAACATACCGCCGTCTGATACCAGTAGTGGCGGATCATCGACGAATGCGTCTTTCAGCTTTGTATATAATTCCGTTAAAGGATCCGCGGATGCATACGCTGCGAATTCATCACTCTGAATGTTTGTAAGGATTGTTGGGACTTCTGCCAGTGTCTTGACCAGTCTTTGGCAATCTACTGCATTGGCGGTATTCATTGCACAGCGGGCAATCAGCCGCTGCAGGTCATAGACATTGGACATCGCATCCCGCATGGCCTGACGGTTCATGAAATTCTTCATCAGCCATTCGGTGCGGTCATAGCGCTTTTCAATCTGCTGAGCATTTACTAACGGGCGTTCAATCCACTTGCGCAGCTGACGGGAACCCATCGCACTCTTGCATGTATCCAAAAACGACCATAACGTAACTGCCTTGCCATTCTCATGTAAGGGAACAGTCAGTTCCAGGTTCTGTCTTGTACTGTAATCCATGTACAAGGTCTCATCTTCCTGGTTGTATACCGCACTCTGTAAGTGCGCCAGAATATGTTTCTGCGTCGCTTCCAGATAATTCAGCATCAGTCCATAGGAAGTACGGTCATAGTCCTTTGTGATGTTCTCTGCTAATGGGAGATATGCTTCTTTGATGGCATCCTCTTCACAATAGGAAATGACGACATGCATCTCCCGCAGCATCTTGATGACCTTATCGCGGAAGCCTTTGCGTACCACAACCTCACGCACATTATTCTTCAACACCGTCTGAATCAATGTATTGTCTTTGTGTTCAACATCCTCCACAAAGTTTTCTCCTGTGCTCATTTCGGTAAAGGCCAGGGAATAGCCATACCCATAATCGGTAATGGATGCCAAATAGACCGATGCTTTTTCATCCGTAATTTCATCCATGACCGTGCCTGGTGTAATGACACGAATGACATCACGTTCGACAAGGCCAACAGCTTCTTTTGGATCCTGCATCTGTTCGACAATGGCAATCTTGTATCCTTTGGATACCAAACGCTGTAAATAGCTCTGTACGGCATGGTGCGGCACCCCGCACATTGGCACCTTATCTTCAACACCAGCGCTCTTGCCAGTCAATATTAAATCCAGTTCCTTGGACGCAATCTTTGCGTCCTCAAAGAACATCTCATAAAAGTCGCCAATACGATAAAACACCAACGCATCCGGATACTGTTCCTTCACGCTCAGATAGTGCTGCATCATTGGTGTATATGTTTTCTCTTTTGCCATAAATTGCCTCTTAATCGTCCCGCTCATTATATCATAGGACGCAGTTGGTATCGCAGGATCTGCAGAAGAAAAGCCGCCGTTTCCGACAGCTTAATCTACATCCTGTACTTTCAAATTTCGGATGGAATCCCGCATTGCTTTCGCCATGCCGATCCGCACCATTGTCGACCCTTCGCCATAACAGATCCGGAAGCCTGCCCGAGTCTCATACACGCGGAAGGATCCCAGGCCCTTTAAGCGAGGTACATCCACCTTCATTGGATCATAGACCTGGACGACCAGCTGATACATTGAGGACTGGATCATCTTGATATTCTCAATGCCGCCAACAGCCTTGATGGTCCCATCCACCAGGCGCTGCTTATCTCCCGTATTGAAGAGGTCAATGGCCGCATGTTTGAAGTAGAACCGCGTCATAAAGAAATAGATCAGCATCGAGATCACACCGACAATGACAATCTTGATCATCGAGCTCTGTAAAGATGGCACCGATAAATAAGTCAAGAATTCCGGTAAGCTTCCTGGCAGTGCACTGATCGTCAAAGAAGAGGTGGCGTCATATCCCAGGTAACAATGCATCGCCTGTAAGACACCAAACAAGATGCCGGAGAATCCTAAATGGAAGAAGAACAGCAGCGGACACAGCACTAATAACATCAGTTCCAATGGCAGCAGCGTTCCAGATAAGACCGAGGCAATCGTTGCGCCAATGGCCAATAAACGTTTCCGTCTGCGTTCCATCGGATCGGTATATAACGAGAACAGTGCCCAGATCATGCCTGGCACCGCAAAGAGATTCAATACATAATACGGCGTGATAAAACGGCCGGAGATTCCGCTGATTGTTCCTGCTGCTAATTGTGAGGACCAGATGTTGACATCACCGGCAATCGAAGCACCCGCAAGATTCACCCACGTGCCGCCGCTCGTTCCATACCAGAACGGCTGACGGATCATCGCACCAAGTCCCAAGGAATTCAACAGTCCATCCAGCACTCCATAGAGAGTCAGGTTGATTGGATTAGTCGTATCCACCGCAATAAAGCTGATATTCTTTTGAATGACCATTACTACATACGGCCATAGGTAGCTGACTGCAACCCCTGCCAGGAAGGAAAAGAAGATGGTCCGGATCGTACAGACCGCTTCCCAGGAAATAAAGCCGAAGAAACCATATTCATTCCGTTTCTTTGAACTGTTGAAACAGAGAAGGGTAATAAAGACAATGATCACCACACCGATGACCCCAGTCTGTAATGGGTAATGCGTGCCGCTCTTTAAGGACGCAATGGTACTGCCGTTGACAGAGATTCCTAAGATACTGCTGTATGCGGTCGATACCAGATTCGTCTGGGCAAAGAAGACCGTTGCCATCAAGAAGGCAAGATACCCGGCAATACAGGAAATGAACGTCGTCCCTGCACCCGTCTTACGCGCGGATAAACGAACTAAGAACAGAAGCGGAAAGTTCACCACCAGAAATCTTCCTGTGTAGATGAACATCTCTGCAATCTTTGCGACAACATCATTATTGATTGCGTCGCTCACACCAAAAGCAGGATTGGTCAAGATATTGCCCAATCCCATTAGAATCATTGCGAGAAATACAATCTCCAGTGGTAATTTCAATATTTCAAATAAAGAATGCCAGTTGCGCATGCGTTCTCCTTAGTGCACCTATTATATCAGAATAATGATTTTAATCTTTCGTAGTACGATACCCGTCTGCCCCGCAGCATCCGTACAGCACAATGACGCCAGATATTAACGCGGATGGTTGTCGCATCATCAATGTTGTATACATCCGAATCCACGCCTAACAATGCGCCTTGGAAGGAATCACTCTGGAAGACAAGATTCGCTTCTGCTTTCAAGACAAGCGGTGCATCCAGCGAACGATATTTTGAATGATGAATGCCGGAGATCTCTGTCAGTTCAATGAAGTCCAAGCCTTCATCAATGACCGCACCGCCTAAGGAACGGTTGTATGCGGTACTGCCTAACTGCGTGCAGACGCACATGCCGGTGCCGCGGAAGGTCTCAAACTTTTCGCCGTTGATATAGACATCCATGACCTGTGTACGGGCGGCATTTTCAATCCGGATCTCATTGATGCCGAAATATTCCTTTTCACCAATCGTGACCTGCAGTAAAGGATAGATGACTTCTTCTCCTTTTCCTTCCAGCAGAGTCGACATGAACTCATCCAGATCACAATCCCGATAGTCCGTATAGAAACCTAAGGTGCCTGTATGGATGCCGTAAAAGCGTACGGTGTTCAGCCGGCCGACAAACTGATGGACTGCATAGATAAAGGTGCCATCACCGCCAATGACAATCACTGTATGCGGATTCTTTTCATCTTCTTCGAAGTTTGGATCTGCATTCAGCTGTGCTTCAATTTTTTTCTTGATTTCGGCAGAGACTGGATCCGGCCGATCAATGATCATATACTTTTCCATACCGTGCACCTCTTCCTTCTCAGTATACCGCAATTCGCTGTTTTCCTGTTACTTGTGCTTGATCTTCGGGTTCTTCGCTAAGAACCATTCCTTGACGTTGTTCTGAAGTGCTGCATCCTTCGCAAAGGCAATGAACGCACGGTTCTGCATCATATAGACCTGAAAGTGTTCTGTCTCATAGTAGAAGGCAAACGCATCATAGGCATAATCCATGTGGGCATGTGTCTCTGCATCATTGACACTGATCTCATTTTCTTTCAATTGGTAGATGTAATGGATGACGCCGTCCTTGGTCGATGCTTTCACCCGATTCACCGCATTGGATATCGTCCGCTTGGTTGCATAATAGGACAATACTTCAATCGCAATTCCAATCAGGACAAAGCCAATCCGCAGCCAGGTATCGATGACTGTAATGGTCAATCCCATCAATATCATCGCAGCCGCATCGACATGCAGTAAGAACTTATTCCAGAATCCGGAGATTCCATGAATGATCTCTTTGAGATCTTCTGTATCTACTTTTGTTTTAATTTCCATTTGAATGACTCTCTTTTCTGCATTTATTTTATTACGAAACAGTATCCTGCACATCTGTTTCCTGCATCAAAAAGCCCGATATCATTTCTGACATCCGGCTTTTTTCATTTATTGAACTTTCGAACCTGGTTTGAGACCGCCGTTTACTTCCACTAAGCAGATCTCTTTTTCATCCTTGCCTGCTAACAGCATGCCGTTGGATTCCACGCCTCTTAACATCGCTGGCTTGAGGTTGCAGATAACAACAACGTACTTGCCAATGACCTGGCCTGGGGTATAACTCTGGGCTAAGCCGGAGACAATCTGTCTAGGCTTTTCTTCACCGCAGTCTACCGATAATACATAGAGCTTATCCGCATTTGGATGTCTCTCACAAGACAGTACCTTCGCAACACGCAGATCTAACTTTTGGAAATCTGTGATGGTAATTTCTTCCATCGCAGCCTGTTCCTTCTTGCGTTCTGCTGTCTTGACTGCTGCCTTCTGCTTTTCTTCAATTGCAGCGACCTTAGCCATGACTTCCTTCTCGTCTAAACGAGCAAACAAAATCTCTGGCTTGTCCGTGATCTGAATATCTGTCTCTAACAGACCGAATTCATTGACATCATCATAGGATGTCATCTTGGTGTTCAGCTGTGCCAGGATCTTTGCGGATGTCTCCGGTAAGAACGGTTCTAACAGAATGCCGGCAATCCGTACAGATTCTAAGAGGTTGTACAGTACTGTCGCTAAGCGTGCAATCTTGTCAGGGTCCTTTGCGAGGGTCCATGGTGCTGTTTCATCAATATACTTGTTGCATCTGGAGAAGAGATCAAGGATGTCCTGGATGGCATCCGCAACGTGCAGAGTCTCCATCTTGTCATGGACATTCTTCACAGTTGCTAAAGCAGCCTTCTTCAGTTCTTCATCAACAGCTTCGTCTTCATTTGGATTTGCGACCATGCCATTGAAATATTTATTCTGCATGGACAATGTACGATTGACTAAGTTGCCTAAGTTATTTGCAAGATCACTATTGATCCGTTCAACCATCAAGTCGTATGTGATATGACCATCCTGTGCGAATGGCATTTCATGCAGCATAATGTATCTAACAGCATCTACACCGAACATGCTGACAAGATCATCTGCATAGATGACATTGCCCTTGGACTTGGACATCTTATCGTTGCCCGTCAATAACCATGGATGACCGAAGATCTGCTTTGGTAATGGAAGATCCATTGCCATTAACATGATTGGCCAATAGATGGTATGGAAACGAACAATATCTTTTCCAATCAAATGTAAATCCGCAGGCCAGTACTTTGCGTACAGCGGATCACTGTTGCCATCCACATCATAGCCTAAGCCAGTAATATAGTTGGACAATGCATCGATCCATACATAGACAACATGCTTTGGATCAAAGTCGACCGGAATTCCCCACTTGAAGGATGTACGGGAAACACACAGATCCTGTAATCCTGGCTTAAGGAAGTTGTTGATCATCTCATTCTTGCGGCTCTCCGGCTGAATGAAATGCGGATGATCTTCAATATACTTGATCAGCTGATCGGCATACTTGCTCATCTTGAAGAAGTACGCTTCTTCCTGCATTTCCTTTAATTCGCCGCCGCAGACTGGGCATTTGCCTTCTTCGGTAATCTGAGACTTGGTATAGAATGCTTCACACTCCGGGCAGTACAGTCCATCATAATGGCCTTTATAAATATCGCCCTTTTCATAAAGCTTCTTAAAGATCTTCTGTACCTGCTTTTCATGATACGGATCGGTTGTACGCATGAACTTGTCATAGCTGATGTTCATGCAGTCAAACTGTCCTTTGATTACACCAGAGACTTCATCAACAAACTCCTTTGGTGTAATGCCAGCAGCTTTCGCTCTTTCTTCTACTTTCTGTCCATGTTCATCGGTACCTGTCTGAAACCGGACATCGAAGCCTTCCATTCTCTTGTAGCGGGCAATGGAATCTGCCAAAACGATTTCGTAAACATTTCCGATGTGTGGCTTGCCTGATGTGTAGGCAATTGCCGTAGTGATGTAATAAGGTCCTTTGTTTTCCATATTTCTGCGTACCTCCTTAATTAAAAAGACATCCCGAATGAAAGGACGTCTTGCACGCGTTACCACCTTTGTCTTCTTCCTTTATATAAGGAAACTCTCATTGTTTTAACGGAGATCTTCCGGAATGTACTCTTCGCACATTCTGCTCCAGGACCATTTTCCTTCTTGGCTTCTCTGTGCATTCTCACCCTTCTGCACTCTCTGTAAGATCTTCCCAGAATTACTCTTCCCTTCAACGCATTTACTTTTCCAATTATACGTGAATATTCACAATTTTGAAAGATATCAATTTATTCCGGTGTTTTTCAGACAAATTGATACACTTGTCTGGTATTTTTTTAGTGCTTCTGGTTCCTGTTTTTGGAAACATTTTCATGAAACCACAAAAATATTTTCAACTTTTTTTGGATTTTCCTTGTTTTTTAGGATTTTATCAACTATTATAAGTAATGTATAGAAGTTATTTTTATAGCTTTAGTATACGTAGAAGAGGAGATTCAAATTTTCATGGCAACAGGCAAGATTAAATGGTTCAACGCAGAGAAGGGTTATGGATTCATCACAACTGATGAGGGCAAGGACGTTTTCGTTCACTATTCCGCAATCCAGTCTGAAGGATTCAAGACACTCGATGAGGGTGCTAAGGTTTCTTTCGACATCACTGACTCCGATAGAGGACCTCAGGCATCTAACGTCGTTAAGCTCTAATCTGATTTGATAAGAGAATATGACAAGAAAGTTCGGGAAACCGGACTTTTTCTTGGTTAAGTAATTTATCCGGGGTTTTTCCGGAAAGCTCCCAATAATTTATCCGGGGGTCTGAGTCAAAGGTAAAGGCAGTGTATCACTGGTAAGTCTATATGCCAGGATGCACTGCCTTTTGTCGTTT
>Ga0183101_1000458_pt1 | contig 61064 bp, 55 predicted proteins | sample Biomet3_FD_127790 | JGI IMG/M metagenome (GOLD analysis project Ga0183101, IMG submission 127790) | Microbial communities from bioreactor (seeded with sewage sludge) at LBNL, California, USA - Biofuel metagenome 3 | ecosystem: Engineered > Bioreactor > Anaerobic > Unclassified ... | reverse complement strand
ATACAGTGCCTGGGGCTGAGTTATATTTAAATAATTTCCTGTAAGTATTCTTATTGGTATATTCTTATTTACTACTTCTTTAAGCTCATCTTTTAGAAGCTTCACTCCTGATTCCATTAAAAATGCTACTATAATATCAATGCTTGCGGCTTTTTTAAAAGATTCTTTGAGCTTAGGCAGCAAATGATTAGTGTCACCGGTAATACAGTTGGAGCTTTCTATTTCTTTAGCTGCAATTCCATCTATAGCTATATAATCATATGTATTTTTTTGTTTCCTATCTTTTGTCATGGTTTCACCTCTTCTAAGGTAGAATATCTCATTAAATAATACTCCCAATTTAAAGTAATATATACATATTATAGCTTATTTTTAGTTTTTATCAAAATAAAGCAGCAACAAATCAATCCTTCATAATTCTTATAATTTATTATATCTTCTAAAGTTATCTTACCATGATACTTTTTTACCTAAAATAAAAAGAACTATAAGCAAATGATTTATTAAAAAATCCACTTACAGTTCTTCTATAATAGAGCACATAATAATCTAAGTTGCACCACTATAGATAACATATATTACCTCACTATGATGTTCTCAACATTAATATACATTATTTGACATAGTAAATCAAGCTATGTTATGATTTTTACATCACAGTTTATACAAATTTTCACAGATTATTGAGAGGGAAGTGATTATTCTGACATTCTCTTTAGAACAAGGAACCAACATATCTAATCTTACATGTTGGTACCAACCTATATATCAGTTAGATACTATGGATATATTGGGATTTGAATCACTTGTACGCAGCAAATTTCACCGTAATTTTAATGCCTTAGAGCTCTTTTATCAAGCACAAATGCAAAGACATCTTACAATACTTGATTACCAATTGATACTGAAAGCACAACAACTATTTAAAAATAAAGATACATATTCATTATTTATAAATATCTTTTCTTCAACTTTACTAGATAAAAAATTTATTTCATGGTGGCATAAATTTTCAGGAATTATACCTTCTATAGTTTTGGAATTATCTGAAGAAGATCCTGTCAGTGATTGGAAAACATTGAAATATGTAATAAAAGAGTTGAAAGAAAACAGAGTGAAAATCGCAGTAGATGACATGGGTGAGGGATATTCATTTTTACAACACTGGATAGAATTAGAACCTGATTATATTAAGTTAGATCGCTGTTATATGACTAAGTTAGTTGAAAGTGAAGTGAAGCAAAAAACATTAAGCGATCTAGTGAAAATGATTGATACCTCAACAAAAATTATTGTAGAAGGAGTTGAGCAGATTGAATGCGTAGAAATAGTAAAAAAGATGGGAATTCAATATGCTCAAGGGTATGCTCTTGGAAGACCTGCTCCACTAAATAGTTTTTTTAGTAATAATTTAAAATAGCTGATAAAATATGTTTTTATGGGAGCTAGCGGTGCCCTGGAACTACAAGTATACTGGGTATTATATTTCTTATAATAACAGTAGTGTCCGCTGCAGTAAATAAATATTCCTGAGCCACTGAAGATACCAAAAGCTATTATATTAAATAGTACCGTCACCTCTCTACCATATAATATATACCATATCTCGCACTATATCGTGATTATATAACATCTTTATTGAATAATAAAGATAGACTGTGTTAAATTCTGATTAAGTTTAGTACATTTAACACTTCCCTTTATTTATATTATTAAAAGTTATATAATTATATCATTATAATGAAAAGGTGATATAAATGAAAAAGTATGATACTGTTATATTTGATTTAGATGGAACATTACTTAATACTCTTGAGGATCTTACAGATAGCGTAAACTATGCATTAAAACTATATGACTTTCCAGCCAGAACAATAGATGAGGTTAGAAAGTTTGTTTGTAATGGCGTTGCACGTTTAATGGAACTTTATGCTCTACTGCTGATAAAACGGTATATGTAGGCGATTCAGAAGTAGATGTTAAAACAGCTAGAAATTCTGGAATTATATGTGTAGGTGTAACATGGGGATTTAGGGATAAATTGATTTTAGAGCAGGAAGGTGCGGACTATATTATAGATAGGCCAGAAGAATTATTACAAATAATCAATGTATCTATATAGTTCAATACTAGCTGCTCTTTATCCTGTTTTTTCCTTGAGCTTTGCATAATATCTTCAAAAGTTACTTCTATTTTGTCTACCATACAAGAAAATAATGCTTCTTTTTTTATAAAATACATCTTCTAAGGCAGAGTCGTTTATTAAATAATACCCCCAATTTAGAGTAATATATACATATTATAATTATAGCTTCTTTTTACTTTTTTATCAAAATGAAGTAAATCAAGTTAAATAGCATAATAAAATCACCATTGTATTATGCTATTTAACTAGATTGTCACCCATATTTTTCCCCTTAATGCTGTTACTTTATATTTAAACATAAAAATCCCCAACAACACCTACATTAAGTATTGTTGGGGATTTGCCTAGTAGAGTCTAATCAGTTAAACCATTACTTCAAAACCTCATTCTTATCTACTTGTGTAAATTTTGATGCAGCTTCTTGTATATCCTTCTGAGCAATAAGGTAATCATATAATAACATTTCAAAAATCTTATTGTTCATACTAAGCTTACCATCATCTTCTGATAGTATTCCGTACATCAATCTCTTTTCATAAACAAAAGGATTATAATAAATTTGTTTTCCTTCAACTAATATCTGATAAACTACTGTTTTTATTTCATCATAGTTTTCAATATTTTTAATAACATCATCATCAGTCATTTAGGATAAATTTGCAGTATATTATAATTTTTACTTCCAAATTGTTGAAATATTGAAATAAAAAGAACTGCAAGCAGATTAATTCATTAAAAATCTACTTACAGTTCTTCTATAATAGAGCACGCAATAATCTAAGTCGCACCACTATAGATAACTTATATTACCTCACTATGATGCTTCCACCATAATAAAGCAGTTCATTACCTATAATAATGGTTTCTTCGACTATATAAAATATCTACATAACTATATATAACCATCTCAACACTCCATATAATCTTAGCTCGACCCTATATCATAAGTTGGAACCTTAATATAATCAGGTTACCGACTATATTAAAGCTTTTCCCCACAATATAGAATCTTCCCTCTGACTATATATAAGCTACTTTTAATAACCTATATATAATCGTTGGCCGACTCATATATACCCCTTTTAAAAGCACATATAAATCTTGGCTCAACTGTTACATACCCTATGCTATTATAATAACCTTTTTGTGTTTATCATATACTGGAATATTTTTCATCCAACAATAATTTCATTTTTGTAGCTGTATCCGTTCCTGATAAAGGGGCATGAACAATCAATTTTAAGCCAGAATTGTCAGAAACATCAAAATTACTAATCTCAAAATCTAATATTCCCGCAACAGGATGATTCAATTGCTTATACATTTCTTTATTACTCTGAATTTCATGTAAAGACCACCATAAATTAAATTCTGTACTTTGCATTTTAAGATCGTCAATAAACTGAGCAAGCCATAAATCTTCAATATATTGCCCCCACATTGAACGAAATTTACCCAGCAGACCCTTGGCATACAGATTCCAGTCAACATATAACTGTTTATATTTATTATCTGTGAACATAGCCCAAACTATATTTCGTTCGCGAACGTTCATTTTAGTGAAATCACCAAAGATTAAGCATGCTGCTTTGTTCCAAGCAATAACGTTCCACCGCTGATCCGTGACAAGAGATGGACAGAGTATTAAATTATCCAGAACATGCTGAAGTATCGGACTTACTGTTCCTTGATATTCTGGTATGTCTGCCGGAAGCGGCTGATTCGCTAAAAGGTAAAGATGAATGCGTTCTTGTTTATCAAGCAATAAAACTTTAGATAGGCTTTCTATTACTTGAGTTGAAACATGAATAGGTCTTCCTTGTTCAAGCCATGTATACCAAGTTAATCCAATGCCAGCTAACTGTGCTACTTCCTCTCTTCTCAAGCCAGGAGTACGCCGACGTGTTGATGTTGAAAGGCCTACTTGTGATGGTAAAATTTTTGCTCTTCGCGTTTTTAAAAAATCCGCTAGTTCTCTATATCGATGTTTCTCATTATTCAAATTCATCATCAATCCTGTCTATTATAAATTATACTAGTATAATTTCACTCCTATTAATATTATAAGGCTTGTATTATTATAATTCTAGAAAAACTTGTAAGGCAAACAAAAAAATGTTTTATTAACTGTAGAAGGTCTACAGATTTGAGGAGGATATCTAATGAAAATACAATCACTGAAACTTGTTTGTTTTTCACCTACTGGGACAACAAAGGCGGTTATTCAAGGTGTTGCCCGTGGAATTAATCAAAGCACTGTGGCGTTAATTGATATTACTAAACCAAATGCGAGAAAACAACAATTACAAACATCGGAAAATGAATTACTTGTTGTTGCAGTGCCAGTTTATATGGGAAGAGTGCCTGCACTTTTAAATGAATGGCTACATGGGATTAAAGCTCGTAATACACCTGCTGTATGTATCGTGGTTTATGGTAATCGTGTGTATGACGATGCACTACTTGAGCTTAAAGATATTTTGATAAAATGCGGATGTAAACCGATCGCCGGTGCGGCATATATCGGAGAACACTCCTTTTCTAGTGCCGAAACTCCAGTAGCTGAAGCCCGCCCTGATGCAAGTGACTTAAATCACGCAGAATTATTTGGGCGTAAAATAAATGAAAAACTACTATCTGTTTCATCAGTCCATCAATTTTCTGATATAAATATACCTGGCAAATATCCCTATGGAGGAATTACGGAGCTATGGAGTGTTGATTTTATAGCAGTTAGTAATGAGTGTACCCAATGCGGAATTTGTGCAGAAGGGTGTCCTGTTGGTGCTATTGATTCAGAAAATAGAAATTTGATTGATAAGGAAAAATGTATCACCTGTTGTGCCTGCATCAAAAACTGTCCACAAAACGCCAGAACGATGAAAACCGGTCTAGTCAAAGACGCTGCAATGCGACTAAATAAACTGTATAAAGAGCCAAAGGAGCCGATATTCTTTTTTTAGAGGTATGGATATATTCAGCAAATGGTTAGCCCAATATGAACAGCAAAGAAAAGATATGAAATAGGCCTATCTATTTTAAATTTACAAATAGATAGGCTCACCTCTTATAAAAAAACATATACAATCATCCAGTCTATGATTTTTGTTATTTCTTCAATTGACAACTGGTTATAGTAACCATAGCTAGGACACTGATTAAGTTCTTTTTCTTAGAACAAGTTTATTGTTATATGTACTATATGTGATTTAAAAGATATAAAAAGTATTGACTTTAACGCTGCGTAAAGGTGTAAAGTAATCTTGTAAGGAGTTGATGATATGGAATATACAGTGCAGAAGTTAGCTAGTCTAGCGGGCATTAGCACCAGAACACTTAGGTACTATGACGAAATAGGAATTCTTAAGCCGGCAAGAATTAATTCTTCAGGGTATCGGATTTATGGGCAATCCGAAGTTGACAGGTTACAGCAAATACTATTTTACAGAGAACTAGGTGTAAGCCTAGAGCAAATAAGAGAGATTGTAACTTCACCTTCCTTTGATGGAGTAACTGCACTTAAGGAACATCGTGAAAAACTCCTTGAAAAAAGAAAACAATTGGATTTGTTAATAGCTAATGTAGACAAAACTATAGATTTAACAGAAGGGAGAACTAAAATGAGTGATAAAGAAAAATTTGAAGGCTTTAAGCAAAAAATCATAGATGAAAATGAAAAGAAATATGGTGAGGAAATCCGTGAAAAATACGGAAAGGATTCCGTTGAAAAATCAAATGCAAAACTAATGAACATGACCCAGGAAGAATATGATTCTATGGTAAACCTTGAAAATCAGGTAAAACTAACACTGGCTGAAGCTTTTAAAACTGGTAATCCAGCTAGTGATTTAGCTCAAAAGGCAGCTGAACTGCATAAGCAGTGGCTAACCTGCTCTTGGGCGCAATACAGTAAGGAGGCACATGCTGGTTTAGCTCAGATGTATGTTGATGACGAAAGATTTACAGCCTACTATGATGAAAAACAGCCTGGCACTGCAGCTTTCTTGAGGGACGCAATTCTTATTTATATTAAAAGGTATAATTCCTAGTGGAAGTTCTATCTCCTTCAATGGAGAGAATTGTAGATGAAAATGTGTTTAACCTTAAGCTTTTAAGCTTCATTTAAGTGGAATTTCTTCTAACATAATATTCAAAGGGTAGGATATTCACTATCCTGCCCTTAAATTTTTACACTTACATATTATGAATAACATTTCTGACCCATCGATTTGACTTTAATCTCCAAATACCTATAATACACTTAACTATCTCTTCAATGGCAATCATTGCAAACACCAAATAAACAGGTAGTTTTAATAACAATGCACCTATAAAAGCTAGTGGAACTCCGATGCCCCACATAGTTAATGCTTCGGCTATAAATGAAAATTTAGTATCTCCTCCACCTCTAAGTATTCCAACTATCAGTATTATATTAAACATCTTTATAGCTAATACTACTGCACTTATATACAGCATTAATAAAGAATCATGTGAAACACTTTCAGACACCTTAAAGAAGGATAATATACTTGGTGCACTAATCCACAGTATGAATCCTAATACTATTCCTACAACAGCTCCCAGCACCGCAAATCTTCTTGCATATAGTTTTCCAGCTTCTTCATCACCAGCACCAATTTTTTTGCCAATCATTACTGTTGCTGAACTTGCAACTCCGAAGATTAAAACCATAAATAAATTTTGTATTGTATTACTTATTTGAACTGATGCCATTGCCTGAGTTCCTATTCTTCCGTAAGCTACGGAATAAACAACAATACCTAGTCCCCAACATGCTTCATTTAGAACAACAGGGATAATAGTTTTAAATAACCTAATGATAAAACTTTTACTTATATCCATAAAATCGCTGAATTTAGTTGCAAGTATGTTATTAGTTTTATATATGTAGGTAACCATTATTATCATTTCAATTATTCTAGCAATTACCGTTGCTAAGGCTGACCCACTGACTCCAAGAGCAGGTGCTCCAAATTTACCAAATACAAAAACATAATTTAAAAGTGTATTAGAAAGTAACGCAACAGCACTAACACTCATCGAAATGGAAGCTTTTTCTATAAATCTTGAGGCCACAGCAAAAGTAAATGTTACTGCTGAAAACACATAACTTAAGCAGGCTATCCTTAAAAATTTTGATCCTAATCTTATAACATTAGGATCTGTATTAAATATTTCAATAATTTTATGCGGAATAATTAAAGCTATAATTGTAAATATAACAGCCAGTGTGACTCCTGCAACTAATGATACTCCTAATACCTTTTTTATATTCTTAATATCTCTTTTCCCCCAAAACTGAGAAATAAATATTCCTGAGCCACTGAAGATACCAAAAGCTATTATATTAAATAGTACCATGAATTGGTTTGCTATACCTACCGAAGCAATCTCCGTTTCTCCAAGTCTTCCTACTATTATCGTATCTATCAGATTTAAAGAGCTTGCAATAAAGTTTTGTATAATGATGGGCAATGCTACTTTAAGTAGATTTTTATAAAACTTTGAATCACTAAGTAATCCTCTAAACGATTCTTTCAAAGTAATGACTCCCCCTTTCCTATCTTAATGCCAATTATATATAAGTACTATATTTCTAAATAAATTTACACTTATATATTATAATGTAGAATTTCTACATTAATTAAACGAAAATAATACCACTTTGAAATTTTTAAAGTGGTTTACATTATCACTTTTGTTTAATTTTCAATACAACTTAACGCTTTACCCACAGGATATAAATTTCCTTATATACTTCTATAGACATTATATATACCGCTGGTTAAGGCAGAATGTTTTATTAAATAATACTCGCAATTTAGAGTAATACATACATATTATAGCTTGTTTTTACTTTTTTATCAAAATAAAGCAACAACAAATGAATCCTTCATAATGCTTATAATTTATCTCCCTCTTTATCTTTCCAATGAAATTCGAAAACAACTCCTGAAATAAATTCTAGTTTCCATTATTTTTTATATAAATATTTTCTAAATACTCCTTTACCAAGTAGATGAGAATGTGTTTAACCTTAAGCTTTTAAACTTCATTTAAGTGGAATCTCTTCAAAAATAATATTGAAAGGACAGGATATTCACTATCCTGCCCTTAAATTTTTACTATAATCTATATAACTTAAATTATATATTTGAAATGCGACGTAAAGACACCGTAAAATTCACTTCTGAATAATACGGTATTTAAATGAATTATTGACTTTGAATATTTTTATTAAGACATTCTACGTTGCAAAATTTTATTCTTCAATAAATTTCATCAATTCTTCGTTAAATTTGTCTCGCTGATCATAGAACGATCCGTGACCGCTGAATTTAAATGGTACAAGCTTTGAATTTTTAATGCCTTGGTTTTGTACTTTAGCTAGTGGAAATGGAACAACTTTGTCATGAATGCCATGAATAATTAAGGTTGGAACATTTATTGCTGCTAAATCAGAAAATAGTACTTCCTTTATCCAAGCATTTGCAATGGCTGCAGTTGCCCAACCTGCTGCCTGTAAGCCTAATTGAATAGATTATTCACTTAAACATAAATTTGTGAATGATTGAGCTGATTCTTAAATACCGTATTATTCAGTTTTCATTTGATAAATAATGTGATTTAAATCACTAGTTAAATCTTAGTTTCGCAATAACACATAAATTTCAATCTTTCTATCTTAAAATTTGATTTTGCTAATATTTCTGGCCAAGCCTTAACCATTTCATATATCTTATTTTTTTTATCACTTGATAAATTATCCCAAGCTACAAGCGTTGGATCAGTCTTTTTAGTGTTATCCTTAACTTCACCATACTTCCAACCTGCCTTTTTCCTATAGTTATACCAACTCTTATGTTCATTTTTAGCTAAAACTTCTAATTCTCTAGCTGTAAACTCTATAAAGATTTCACTTTCTTTAACAGAAACAACATCATAATTTATTTTAAGTAAAGCATTAGGAATATTTTTTGCCTGATGCCTAATAGAGTTTTTGGTATCTTCATTAAGCTCCTGCCATGGCATACTATAATCTAAATCTATATTTTTATTTTTTTCGTAAATAGCCATTGCAAGACTCTCAATTCTCTCACTATAAAATGCATCATGCATTAAATGACGTAAAAATTGTTCTTCATCTACATGTAGTTTTAATTGTTCTTTAGATGGTAGATATGATTGCTCCCACTTTTTAGCATTTGTCAGCATACTCATTTCCAGTATTGCTTCCATAGATCTTGATTCATGTTTATATCTTCTGATTTTAAGCAAGGCTCTTAGTACACCATCATCAATTTGAGCTTCACCATTATCATTTATAAGATGAGATACTTTACGTTCCAATAGTGAACGCAGCAGCATCGCTCTTCGAATTATAAATAAATGATCCCATTTTTGATCAGTTTGATTAGGTCCAAGAATATTTACATAACCTCTTAAACGACTTATAAAATCTGGACCTTTCGCACCTTTAAACTCACGTAAAAAGTTCTTTTGTTCATTTTCATCTTTCAAATCTTCTCCACAAAATCCTTTAAAAGTACTACTTGTTCCTCCAGCAAATACAAAAATGGCTTTTCCTATAGGATGGATAGAATCTCCCTCTCTAAATACACCATCCTGCATTGGAGCTAAGAGATATTTTAACCATCCAAGCTTTCCTTCAAGAGCAGAATCAAATTCATCAAAAAATACTAGTGGAATTTTTCCTTCTAATACAATGTCTCTTACTTTATGAAATGAATTCACTAAATCTAACGGTGAACGGAATTGAGATAAATTGAAATCTAGTTTTTTAATTAAATTTGATGCAATACTATTAGCTACTTCTACTATACCAAAAGATTTTCCTGAACCAGGTGTTCCAAATACAGAAATGGAAAGAGGCCTAACTGTATTTTTAGTGGATATGTATTCCATCATAAGATTTTTGATACTTCTATAACCTTCTATTTCCGCCTTATCTACTGTTGTTAAGTTTCCAAATTGTGCTATAGGGATAGATTTCAATGCACTTTTAACTCCATTTTTAACTATATCATATGCTATTTCAGCTAAGTTAGTAGAACTTTTATCCTTTAAAATATACCAACAAGAACGACAGTTAGAATTTGGTGACACAGGCACTAATACATCTTGCACATGATCCTTATGTACAAAATCTTCTTCCTTTTCAATAAATATTGAAGGATTAGGAAATGAATATTTTTCAATATTTTCTCCAAAACCTTCAACAAAATATTTCTGAGCTGAAACAATTCCTTGTCGTATTCCTGTTCCTATTGATTCATATATCTCTTCATTATCTTGACTTCCTGTAACAATAGCACTTGCAAGCCCTGCTACAAAACAGGATGTAAGTCCAATCATTTTACCTTGAGTATCTTTAATAAAACTTCCTTCAAATCCATAGGGTAGAAAATATAATCTAGTTTCAGGTGTACCCTCATTTCTATAATAAATTGCACCTTCAAGTCCAAAAGGTATTATAAGGTGACGACAACTTGCAAGAAAAGCAAGATTAGGATTGTTACTAATTTGCCAAACAAAATCTTGTGCTGTCCTCTCCCATGTGAGGCTTTTACTTATATTAACACCCTTCGAACGCAAATCATCACCATTTATAATAACTATTGTCTTTTCATTGTGAGACTTTTGCAAATGCTTCCAAAGCTCGCTAGAATCGATAGGATTATTCATTTTATATAATATAATCGGTGATGTTTCAGTAGATTTTAAAGCCAAAGGCCAAAAATCCTTGCTGAAATTAAAGCCATTATCTTCGTCATCCAATATAACTATATCTGCACTGGTATTGTCGTCCATTATAGGAAGTAATCTCGGCGTACCTGACATAGCTTCAGTAAATCCCATCAAACGCTCTATTCTATAAACATTACTACTATTAGTTTCATCATGGGATTTAGTAAAGATATCCAACTCTACAGTAGAACTAAGAAACTCTCTTTGCCAAACCCATTCTATATCACGTATCTTCGGTGAAAATACTGAAGCTTCTGTTGCCAACTCTACAAGTTTCGATAGAAGTAGTGCTTCTCCTGGTTTTATAGTAGTATGCATATTTAAATGAGTCTGACAGTTTAAGCCGTTATTACTCTTAGGATATGTTACCCATTGCAGTACATTTATACAGATATCCCCTGACACCACAATTTTCAAATTTTTATTTTTCATCTTTAAGCTCCTATCTTAATAAATTTAGTACAAGTAATATATGCATTGTGCTAAATTTAATCTTATTATATTACCTTTTTACTATAAGATTCTAATTGTACTTTTGTTTCTTCCAATTGCCTGTCTACAATGCTTGCCTCTTCTATATGATTTACTATAGTTTTTGAGGTTATTTTTAATATTTCATCAACATTCATTATTTCTTTACTCATGTTTTCTATATGGTGTTTTTGATTTATTAAAATCTTCATTACTTCTCTTACTTCCTGCTCAACTTTTGCTATAGAAGATAAGCTTTCTTCTATCTTTTCTGCTGCATTTCCTGAAGTATTAACTCCTTTAGCAATAACTTCTTTTGATTTATCAGAATTATTTAAGACAATCTTTGTTTCATTTTCTATATCACCTATTAATACTGAAATATCCTTAGTGCTCTGCTTGGTCATTTCCGCTAAGTTTCTTATTTCGCCTGCAACTATAGCAAAACCTTTTCCCTGATCTCCTGCCCTTGCTGCTTCTATCGCTGCATTTAAAGCTAATATATTTGTTCGATTTGCTATGCTTGTTATTAACTTTATAATTTCATTGACTTTGCAAAACCGCCTTGCCAATTCATTTATGTTTTTAGTGTTATTTCTATTCTCATTTTCTAAAGATTTTACTATTTCTACAATTTCTTCAATAGCATTTTTACCTTGGTATGATTTCTTAACTGTATCTTTTGTAATTTCTATAAGGTTATTCCCCTCTGAATATAGTTTATCTGTTAAATCATTAGTATTTTCTGTTAAACTAGAAATTTCATTCATATGTACCTTTACTTCATCAGCAAGCTTTTCTAAGACATTATGTTGATTGTCTACCACATGGTGCTGTTTTACAGTCCCAGCTAACAACTTGCTCATCTTTTGAATAAAATCATTAGTTTCATACTGTAATTGTTTTGTCTTCTTTTTTGTTTCTTCATTATCTCCTACTTGATTATCATCTAAATTTTTAAGTTTCTCATTTTTAAATATGTTCATTCATTTTCCTCCTAAATTCTTCTCTCTATTAAATATTCCTAAAATTTTCTTAAGAATTATATCTTATATCGTTTTAATACTTGTTTTATTCACTCTTAGCCTGTTCTAATAACAAAGTTATAATAATGATAATTAAAAAAATGCTTGTTACCATATTTTAAATCATTACTATTAAAAGGAATGTGATTTACATCACATTCCTTTTAATTTTTATTTTTTATATTTAAAGATTTTAATTCCTCTATAAATGCATCCATTGCAGGTGTCAGCCATTTATTATAGGTTTAATAAATGCTAAAAATAACAATCTTCCATGATACTCTATAAATTCTTGATCTTTAGAAGAATACTGTTCCTTCATAAATTGCATAAATCTTCTAAGGATTTTTTCTATATCTAGACCCTTGTTTTCTTTTATAAAATTTGCTTTAAAGTTATAAAGACTCATATTCTTCGTTGATGTTCTTATTTTTGATAGCATATAATTATAAAGTATCTCTGCAAATATTTTATTACTTATTTGAACTCCATTTTCTCCATTTTTAAATATACCATAGGTTATTCCTATGCTAATTAAAGGATCTAAGGGGTTAAAGATTATGTCTTCACCATCTATTAAAATTCTTTTTACTAAATCATAAAGTTCCTCATTGTTTTCTATATTTTTTATTATACTTTCAAATAGTGTGTTAACCTCTCCATTTAAAATTTTGACAGCTCTCTGGACATCTTTTGTAGTCCAAGCTTTTTTCTCAACTTCATAAATTCTTTCATCTATAATTTGACATAATTTACTTACTAAAAAAGGATATCCATTAGTTTATTATGTATATCTACCATATAATGCTTTCTACTGACGCATACCCCTGTACTATTAAATCTTTTTTTCATAAATAACTTACACTCCTTAGTTATATAAAGTGTTTTATTAAAACTATGCCTTTGCATAGAGTTTCGTATTTATAGGTAATAAAAAAATCTTCTACATTTGTTTTCTTAAAAAGCGATTCCAATTTCTATTATATTTTTTATTCTCCAATCTAGCAAGGCTTTATTTCCTTTTTTTGTATGTCAACAAAACCTTTTCATTTCACGTTATCTGATAATGTGTCAGAAAAACTGTCCTCTTGCCTTATATCACTAAATAAAGTGAATTAAGAAGAAAGTCCATCTATCACACAATGGATAGACCGTATATTTCAAACTGTACTCTAAATCATTAATTAATTTCTTTTATCTTAATATCGTTGAATACTTATAGATACTACTATTTTGGAATAGGTATAGACTTATTAATTAATATTTCAACATCTAAGACTTTTTATAAAAAAGTTTATAGGTTATAATTAGAAGAACTATCTATATTGGGAGGTTATTATGAAATACGAGATTATAATATTTGATGCAGATGAGACTTTATTTGATTTTGTAAAATCTGAAAGAGATGCTTTTAAAAATACTATGCTTGAATTTGATATAGACTATGATGAGAATCATCATTTGAAAATATACCATGGCATAAATGCGGATATATGGAAAGAGTTTGAGAAAGGACTTATTACTCAAGAAAAATTAAAGGTTGAAAGATTTAAAAGATTATCAGATAAGCTAAATGCTGAGTTTGATGTGGCTCAATTTTCCAAATCATATATGAAGCATTTATCTAATGCATCATTTTTGTATGATGATAGTATAGACCTTGTAGAAAGTCTGCATAAGGATTATAGACTTACTATAGTTACTAATGGTCTTACGGATGTTCAGGATACTAGAATAAGAAAATCTATTATAGCAAAATACTTTGAGGATATAGTAATATCTGAGGAAGTTAAGGTATCAAAGCCAAATCCTAAAATATTTGAACTGGCTCTAAACAATATAAAGCATACTGACAAAAGTAAGGTATTGATAGTAGGGGATAGCTTAACCTCTGATATACAAGGTGGGATAAATTCTGGAGTAGATACTTGCTGGTTTAACCCTAACAAAATAGTAAATAAAAGAGAGATAAAACCTACTTATGAGATTTCTAATTTGATGGAGCTTAAGGATATACTTGAAAAATAACCTGGCACTGGAGCTTTTTTGAGGGATGCAATTCTTATTTACACAGGTATGAAAAAATAATACTATGTAGTGGAACAGAAAAGCCGCTGGTTAATTCCAGTGGCCTTTCTTTAGTATATGGTAATGATACCTCTACCAACAATATCAACAATTTTTTATCAAAATTTTATTTTAACTCATTCCAATAATCTTTATTTGCTTCAATTAAATCCGCCAATAACTCTTTTGCTACATCAGTATTTACAACAGTACGATTTAATACAAGTGCTTGTAATGCCTTTTTATAACTTCCTTCTAAACAAGCATCCACAGTCAGCTTCTCGTAGGCATACTGATTTTCCATTAAGCCTTTATAAAAAGTTGGTACACTTCCTACGGTCAATGCTTCTATTCCATTTGTTCCTACGCGACAAGGTACTTCTATCATCATTTTAGAATCTAAATTTTCAATAGTTCCATTATTTTCAGTAATAATTAAAAATATTTCTTTTGAATTATTAGCTAATGCCGTTGCCAAATCTACAATGTATTCTGCATGGCACCCCACATCTCTTGTAAGTTCGAACTCCGTTCCACCCATCTTTCCCAAGGAAATGATTTTTTCTAATCTTTCATAAGTTGCTTTTTCATTTCCATCCATAACCTCATTTGCTCTTGTATAACCCGGGTTTTGTTTCTTAAACATTTTATTTGGATATAAATAATATTGCAAATAAGTGTTTGGTAGATACTCATCATAATCATTGATCATTTGACTCATAAAATGAAATGTTGCTTTCCATGAAGATTCCTGAAAAAGAGGTTCCGTTTGAACATCTACTGGTTTTTTCAAAATCTCTTTAAGTTTTGGAAGATAATCTTCACCTGTTTTCTTGTTAAAAATATTAGTAAACCATCCAAAATGGTTTAGTCCAAAATACTTAGGTTCTAAGTTTTTTCTGTTAACTCCTAATACACTAGCATACATATCCATAATGGCAATTGGCATATCACAAATATTAATAATTCTATAATCCTCAGGAAATACTCTTTTAGTTGCTTCTGCTACAATAGCAGCTGGATTTGAATAATTTAAAATCCAACATTCAGGAGAATATTGGCGAATTTGCTTAATGATATCAATCACTGCCGGAACACTTCTCATTCCATATGCAAATCCACCTGCACCACATGTTTCCTGTCCAAGACATCCATGTTTTATAGAAATCTTTTCATCCTTTTCACGCATCTCCAATCTTCCTGCACGAATCTGCATTAATGCAAAGTCAATATCTTTAAATGCTTCTTTTGGATTGGTTGTATAAACAATTTCTTCCAAATCTGTATAGTACTCTTTAAATAAAATTTCTGCATATTTACCAACAATACTTTGACGTTCACTTTCGTTATCGTAAAGTACAACCTTTTTTAATGGGAATCTTTCTTTGTGATTACATAACATAGCAAGCATATCTGGTGTATAACGACTGCCTCCACCTACAATACAAATTGAATATTTTTTCATTTTCTTCCTCCTCAATATTACCTGTTCTTTATATACATAAAATAATGATTCTTTTTATAATTTTTATTTAATTTAAATATGCTATGCTTTTATTATAGTTTTTTAAATTTGTTTTTCAATTGATTTGGAACCTTAATAAAATTATTTACTAATAATGAAAATTTTCACTTTTTGATTAAAAAAGAATGATGCAAACTTCACATCATTCTTCTCTTCCCTCTAGATTTTTTCACCTTTTAAATATTTTTTAGAATACTCGCTTAAAACCAGTTCAAATAAAATAATCAAATTAGCTGTAAATAAATTTGGTTGATAATTTTCCTTATCTGACCGGTTTCCAGTTACAACAATCGTAGAGTCTGCTAGTTTTGCAAGGGGTGAATCTGGATTTGCCGTCAAAGCAATGACCTTAAAACCATTATCAATAGCAACTTTAACCTTATCTATAATCATTGAGTTACTTCCAGAATAAGAAAGGAAGAGATATAATCCTGGATTTTGGGTATGAAATGCTTCAAAATGATAACAGTTAGAAGCATTAAAACTAAAAATAAGTAATTTTTGCAAATAATAATCTCTTGCAGTATCACAGATTCCAAGGGAATCTAAATATATTTTTGAATTCCGATAATGCCATAGTAATTCACAAATCATATTAATATAAGTTAGTGACTGATTATTTCGAAAAATTTCTGCCGTATCAGAATAATCAACAGAAAATATTTTTTTCCTTGATGCTAGCGTTACATAATACATTTCGCTATAACCGCTAAAACCTATTTTTTTTGCTAGCTTAACAACTGCTCCTTTGGAAACAAAGCAATCCTTTGCTATAGTTTCTATGTTTACTCTTTCATCCTTATTAATGTAATAATTAATCCTATTTAAAATTGTCTTATCTAGCTCTGTAAGACTTATATTACTATCCACGAAACCAGCCCTCTCTACTTTGTTCGGCACAGACTTTAGACAGGCTTGGAGAATCCATTTCCTATGCCTTAAAGTGGTTTTTATTTGTAACAATCCATATGGAGGTTACGGTTTCTTTATTATAAAACATATTTTCAAGAAGAGCAATTAGAGCTTCAACCCATTCACTTTCTATAATCTCTTAACAAATTGCCTTTTCCCATTATAATCCTATTGCTCTTTTTATCAACAAAATTAAGCACCAGCTCTTAAACTGGTGCTTAATTTTAATATATACTCTATAATAATAAAGGGGGATTTATTATATTTTCTACTTTTTCTTTAAGTTCGTATTTCCTTAGGACACTTATACTTATATGATTAATATTAACCCATAAACTTAGCAAGGTCAGCCTTAGCATCTCCGCTTATCAATTGAAGATTAAAGTTATCTTGTAATACCTTTAATACTCCAGGAGTTATAAACTTAGGTGCACTTGGTCCTACGTGAATATTCTTAACTCCAAGACTAAATAATCCAAGAAGTATAGCTACAGCCTTTTGCTCAAACCAAGATAACACTATGCTTAATGGTAAATCATTTACTGTACATCCGAAAGCTTCTGCTAAAGCTAAAGCAATCTTAACAGCTGAGCCTGAATTGTTACATTGTCCAAGGTCGATAAATCTTGGAATACCTGTTCCAGGTACAGTTCCGAAGTCAACATCATTAAATCTGAACTTTCCACAAGATGTTGTTAAAAGTACTGCTTCCTTTGGAAGTGATAAAGCTAAATCTCTAAAGTATTCTCTTCCCTTTGTTGGAGCATCACAACCAGCTATAACAAAGAATCTCTTTATCTTTCCTGCTTTAACTGCTTCTATTATTTCTGGTGCTATGCTTAGCACTGTGCTGTGGTGGAAACCTGTTGTAAGTGTTTTATCTGAATCTTTGTTAACAACTTTTAATGATAATGCTTTTTCAATGATTGGACTAAAGTCGTTGTTAACTATCTTTGGAACATCTTGAAGACCTGCAGTTCCATAAGTCCAGAATCTATCTCCGTAAGTTCCTGTAGTTATTGGCATTAAGCAGTTTGTTGTTCCAAGTATTGCTCCTGGGAACTCTTCAAATAATTTTCTTTGATCATACCACGCTTTTCCTACATTACCCTTTAAATGAGAGTATCTCTTAAGTTCTGGATATCCGTGAGCTGGAAGCATTTCTGAGTGAGTATATATGTTAATTCCTTTACCTTCTGTTTGCTTTAATAATTCTTCTAAAGCATAAAGATTATGTCCTGTAACCAATATACAGTGTCCTTCTACTTTATCTTGAGATATTGTAGTTGGAGTTGGAACACCTAGCTTTGATGTGTGAGCTCTATCAAGCACGTCCATCATTTTAACTGCAGCAGTACCAACTTTTAAAGCCATTCCTATATTTTCTTCTAAGCTGAAGTTTGAGTTTGTAAGTGTTGTATATAAAGCTTCTTGAGTAATGCTGTTTACTTCTTCATCAGAAGCTCCAAGCTCTTTTGCATGAGTTGCATAAGCAGCTACCCCTTTAAGTCCAAATATCATTATATCTTGTAAACTTGCTATATCAGGATTTTTACCGCATACTCCAAACTTAGTACAACCTGTAATTGGAGTTTGCTCGCATTGGTAACAAAACATTGGGTTTGGTTCAACCTTCTTTACTTCTTTAGCCTCATTGTTATCATTGTTTTTAAATAATCCAAACATATATCATTTCTCCTTTATTTATTAAAATATTTTAATTTACTTTTTACATTTTTACAACCAGCTTGCAGTATTATTTGTAAATTTTTTATCTACACATTAGCTATAACTATATAGTACTATATTATCCAAATTATTTCGGTAACGTATGTTACAAATAATACTTTTTATGTAATAATTTCGCCAACTTTACTTAAATTTTAATTTTACTAACTCCAATTCGACCAATAAATTCATTAAAAGTCTCATTTTCCAGTTTATTATCTTTAAAGAAAAGTATTATTTTTTCAAGGACTATATGAACCTCATCAGCTTTTACACGATAATTTAAATTTTCTGCAAACTTTCCATCTCTACTTAATGTACCACCTATCCATAAAGTGAAAGCATCTTCATTACCATTTTCAGTTTTTATAACTGCTCCTTGGAGACTAATATCAGCTATATGTTTTTGTCCACAAGAATTAGGGCATCCCGTAAAATGAATACGAATTGGCGTGTCCAATTTAACTTTAGAGGCAAGATATTTAGTAACTTTTTTAGCTAATTCTTTTGTTTCAACAATAGCTAGATTACAAAACTCCTTTCCAGTGCAAGAAACTGTATATCCCATGAATGCATCTGGACTAGGAGATAAGCTCTTAAAAATATCTCTACTTAATAAAGACTCTACATCTTCATCATTTATCCCTGTAATAATCAAGTTTTGAGATAAGGTAGTTCTTAGTTTGCCGTCTCCATACTTTGCTGAGATATCAGCAAGTTCAAAAAGCTCATCACAACTAATCTCACCTAGAGGCAAGTTAATTCCGATATAACTTTTGCCTTTTTGCTTTTGAGGATGTACTCCAAAGTAGTAGGAAGCATTCCATGAGGATATTTTATCTTCACCCATATTTGGCATTTCTCCAATAAGCTCTAATAATTTACTTTGAAACTTTTCTACTCCCCAGTCTGCTACTAAAAATTTCAAACGTGCACGAGTACGCTTTTCTCTATAGCCATAGTCTCTAAAAATAGTACATACTCCCTCAGCGACTTTAACTACCTCTTCTGGTTTTACAAAAATATTGAGCTTTTGTGCCAAATAAGCCATCGCTGAAAGGCCACCTCCAACCCACACATGAAAGCCTACGACCTCTTTTCCTTCAATATTTTTTACTGCTGGAGTAAATGCAATATCATTAATTTGAGCATGAGCTGCATTATGTGTACTTGCAGATATGGATATTTTAAATTTCCTTGGCAAATTAGAAAAATCTTTGTTACGTAAAAATAATTGATTAACTTCTTCTACAATCTCCCTTGTATCCATAAGCTCGTCTTTATCAATGCCTGCAAGAGGATTTCCTACTATTGTTCTTGGGCAATCCCCACAAGCTTCAAAAGAACTTAACCCACAGGCTTTAAGCCTTTCAAAAATATAAGGTAAGTCTTGTACTCTAATCCAGTGAAATTGTACCGCTCCCCTTGTAGTAACATTGGCAATACCGTGCCCATAATCCTTAGCAATCAGTGCCAAAGTATTTGCCTGTTCTGAACTCATTATTCCAGAGTTGATACGCACTCTCATCATAAAGTATCCATTTTTAGGTTTTTGTTCATAAACTCCAGCCCACTTAAATCTATTCATATCTTGAGCGGTTATAGAATCATAACCTTTCTTTGAATACTTTTCTATTATGGTCTCTATTACATCCAAACCATCTTTCTCAAGTTTAATAACTTCCACTTCATTTAATTTTTCATTTTTAGACCAAACTACATCATAAGACATCAAAAATCCTCCATTAACACCATTTTACTTTTATTTATATAAAAGCATTTTGTATTTTATTATAGCTTTAAATCGACAATTATACCGTGACTATAATCACATATTAGCCTTCTGTAGATATTTTCAATTAATAGTTATTGTTAACTAAAAAAAGCTATTGCCTGCTATAGTAGTTAACTATAACAGCAATAGTTTTATATCAATCTGAAAATGCACCCTAATTACATCTTTATAATATATCCTCTTTTGATAAATTCATCCTTAATTCTTTCTATTTGAATTCCCTTCATTTCTGCACCTTTGGTTATTGTCACAAATCTTCCTACGGTATTCAACGTTGCAGGATTTGATATACTTTCAAATCCTAGTTCTTTCATAATCTCAATTACTTGTGGATCTTCCTTAGATAGTTCATACACTGTCTTTGATAAATCTATTACCTTACTCAAATAATTCCCACCTTTCTTATATTCTCGCTTTCAAATGCTATGATTCTAATCAAATTGTATCAAATATTTTTTATAAATAATGTGATTTAAATCACTAGTTAAATCTTAGTTTCGCAATAACACATAAATTTCAATCGTTCTATCTTAAAACTTGATTTTGCTAATATTTCTCGCCAAGCCTTAATCATTTCATATATCTTATTTTTTTATCACTTGATAAGTTATCCCAAGCTATAAGCATTAGATTAGTCTTTTTAGTGTCATCCTTAACTTCACCATACTTCCATCCTGCCTTTTTCCTATAGTTATACCAACTCTTATGTTCATTTTTAGCTAAAACTTCTAATTCTCTAGCTGTAACCTCTATAAAGATTTCACTTTCTTTAACAGAAACAACATCATAATTTATTTATGTTTTTAGTGTTATTTCTATTCTCATTTTTTTAAGATCTTACTATTTCTACAATTTCTTCAATAGCATTTTTACCTTGGTATGATTTCTTAACTGTATCTTTTGTAATTTCTATAAGGTTATTCCCCTCTGAACATAGTTTAAAAGAACTATAAGCAGATGATTTATTAAAAAATCCACTTATAGTTCTTCAATAATGATTTCTTCGACTATATCCAAATCATAAATATATTCATTTGAATACTCTTGATGAATCTGGATAATTTTTCTTAAATAAATTTAAAAGTCCTCCAATTTTATACATTATTAAACCTATAATTTAATTTTATTAGATCATTGGTGGCTTCTAAAAATATATCTAGGTATATTATTTCTGAATGACAAAATTTAATTATATCCTTTTCTGCAATCTCCCTTTTATAGTAATCATGGGTAAATCTGTTTCTTAATACTATACATTTTACTATAAATTCGCAGAGAAAATCATCCATTAACCCAAAGCTTGTAGCCGACTTGACTAAATCCACTCCACTTAATCTAGGATTGTACCTATCATTAATTACTAAATAGGTTTCACAAATATCTATAATATACTCTGTAAAATCTGAAAAATATCCAGTCATACCTCTTGCTACTATTTCATTAGGCATTTCACAATATAATTCTACAGCGTTTCTGATTTTAATTAAAAAGTTATATGCGCTATTAAACTTATCGTTTAATCTTTCTTTTTTATATCTATAGTACACCATACTTTGATTCCCAATCCTTTCTAACTAAATCAATTAGATTTTCATTAACCCTTTTAAACTTACTAATATACAGTAAAAAATCATAGTGTAAGTTTATATCGAATATTATTTTATCTGTATAATCTATATAAATATCTCCAAATACCGTATCAAAATTGTTTAGGGCTATAAAAGTAAAATGAATATTGTCATGTTCAAAATACTTTTTTAATATTGGGTAGTAGTACTCCTCTAATTTATATTCCAAATTGAAATCTGAATACTTAACTAGTACTAATATGTCAATATCACTTCTTTCTTTATGCCAAAACTCGGTATTATAGCTACCAAATAAGGTCAATGAAATTGCATTTTCATCATATCTAGATAAATTGCACTTTGCTAAAATCTTGTTTTTAAGCTGCTCACTCATACTATTTCCTCACTAAAATTTATAAACTTATTTATAACAGGTCACGCCTTATAGCTTTAATTTTAACTATAGTTACATTATACCATATACTTTTAACCTTTAGTCCTGCCACCATGTACTAAATGAAAATTCCAAATCCTCTACCAAGCTGTTGTAAGCATATATAAAGCTTGAGGTTGAGTTATATTTTGCCGGCACTAATCCTATTAAATGGATTATATTCCATTTTATGTCTATTTGATATTGACAATTTTGGATTACCATTGTAATCTTAATATAGATTACAATTGTAATTTTAATAAAAGGAGTGACTTTTTATGAAACAAATACCTAAAATATCAGAGGCTGAATGGGAAGTGATGAAAGTTGTATGGGAAAATTCACCTTGTACCTCAAATCAAATAATTGATGCCTTGGCACAAAGTACGGATTGGAGCCCCAAAACCATAAAAACATTGATAAGCAGATTAGTAAATAAAAATGTACTTGGATACAAAGAAGATGGCAGGAGATATCTTTATTATTCATTAATTCAGGAAGATGAATGCATAAAGGCAGAAAATCAATCTTTTTTAAGCAAGGTTTATAATGGTGCACTCAAGAGCCTATTAGTAAGCTTTATAAAAGAGAGTGATTTATCTAAGGAGGATATAGAGGATTTAAAACGTATCCTAGATGAGAGGAAGTAGTATTATGTACGAATCAATAAATATCCTTAATGATTTGTTTAAAATTGTGTTTCAGATATCTATTACGTCAAGTATTTTAATCATTTTGATACTTGCAGTTAGAAAACTTTTAGCAAGTAAATTAAGTATAAATCTTCAATATGCACTATGGTTCATTGTGGTATTTCGTTTGTTAATTCCAAATTTACCTAAAAGCTCTTTTAGTATCTTCAATCTAATATCTAAAATAAAAGAGATTCCCTTTTTATTATTTGCAGCAAGAGAAAATACTTTGAACAGCATCATAACCTTCAGTGGTGAAAAAGCTGCCAGTATATATAATGGTAATGCCATGCTAGGTAGTTTAACTTCAATGAATTTTAATAATGATAACACTGCAGCTTTTAGTTTGTCAGGTTTAAGTGTTTTATCTCTTATATGGCTAACTGGTCTGCTCATAATCGGCTTTTATGTAACTCTAGTAAATATAAATTTAAGAAATAATATAAAAACACAAACTCAATTTTATAATGCAGAGATTATAAATATCCTGGAATTTTGTAAAGAACAAATGAAGATTAATAAGAATGTATCCTTGATTAAAATGCAAGGAATTAAAACTCCAGCCTTATTCGGTTATTTTAACCCCGTAATATTATTTCCTGAAAATATTCTTAATATATTATCCGTAAACAAATTAAAATATGTGTTTCTCCATGAATTGTCTCATTTGAAACGTAGAGATACAATTGTAAATTGGTTATTAATCATATTAAGGATTACCCATTGGTTCAACCCAGTTATTCAGTATGGGCTGAAAAAAATGTCCGAAGACATAGAATTATGCTGCGATTCACTTGCACTTTCCTATACAAATACTGAAGAAGTAAAAGATTATGGACTTACAATAATTAATCTTATAGAAGGTTTCTCTAGATCCACTCAACTATTAGGAACTTCTTCTATAGTAAAAAATAAATCTGAAGCAAAAAGGAGAATTACTATGATTAAATTGTTTAATAAAAAAGCTTATAAATTTTCTGCCCTTGCAATAGCAGCTTTACTAGTTTTTGCTGGTATTACTCTTACAGATGCAAAGGCATCAGTTTTTAATAAAACTAAAGCTGTCAATGTAGATAAAATTGACTATCCTTTTCTAAATGATCCAAATATAATTGGTAGATGGCAAAGTGTAGATTATATAAGTAATATTGAAGACTTCAAGGTAGGTAATAAAAGTTTTACAGGAGACTTGTTTGTTAAAGAGTTGAACTTTACAAGTGATGGCAAAGTTTCTAAGACAGTTTGCACCTGGACAAAAGATCATATTCTCAACCCTGTTGATAAAACTGATAGTAAATATGTAATAAAAAACATAGATGGCTCAACTTATATGTTCTACGAATGGAAAAGTGGAGATTATACACTAAGGGGAAGAAAACCAGACTACTATGTGCTAAAAAAAATAAGCTCTACCCCTTCTCTTACAACTAACATGCAGGGAAAAGAAGTAAAAACTAGAACTGATAAAATAGATTATCCATTTGTAAATGATTCTGAAGTTCTAGGTAAATGGGAAACTGTAGACTTTGTTGAAAAAACTGATGATTTTAAAGCAGGAGTTCAGCAGTGGAAAGGCGATTTAAGTATAGATGAATTAACTTTCAAAAAAGATGGTGAGCTTGATAAAAAAGTTTTCACTTGGACAAAGGGGTTAATAATCAATAAAAACCTTAAGGTAGCATGTAAATATGCAATAAAAGAAATAGATGGATCAAAATATATGTTCTTTGAATGGAAAAATGGAGATTATGTAGAAAGAGGAACAGACCCTTATTACTATGTACTAAAGCAAGCTAAATAAGGTCAATCTCAGTATGTTTTGCATCCTTATTATAATTGATATAATAGGGATGCTATTATTTCACATTTTATATACTTAATAGATAATCGTAACTTATATACTGACAACATGTACACGCCAAAATTCATCGACCCATAGACCAACTACTCTAACTGGAAGACCCCATGATTTTACTATATATGTTGATGCTACTATATCCTGAAAATGTTCGCAGTCACTAACTGGATTTGCGGCACAATCATAATGTCCTACTACAGCAACTACATTAGAGTTATGAGCTGTTATTGAAACTATAACTTTCTCTCTTAACCTTTCATTTTCAAACCATTGACCTTGAGATAATGCCTTATCCATTCCAGGTTCTGTAATTAAATCCACATAATCCACACCAAAGTTTTCTTTGAACCACTGTATTACAGGAATTTGAGTCCTACCATCGATACAGTTTAAAGCAGTTCCAAACCTTTTTTTCATTGCACACCTTCAGTTATTATTTTACTAATAAAATATGAAGGTATTATAGAATCTGTGACTAATTAATTCTTCTATATAAACCTTATTATCACATGAATATTTCTTTTCCCTGTGCATCTACACCGTCCTCATATTTAACTAATAGTGTAGTCTGCAGCTTTGTTGCTATTGCAGCCATACTTATCATCCCCTTTCACTTAATATATACGCAGCTAGCGATAATATGGGCATAAAAATAAAAAGAACCATAAGCAGATTAATTAAAAATCCAATTACAGTTCTTCTATAATAATGGTTTCTTAGACTATATCCAAATCATAAATATATTCTTACCCTCTATAGGTAATCTTTCTTTTTTCCATTTCTTATTTCCTTGCTTTGTAAAATCAAAAATCACAAGAAATCCTTCATTTAAAGTCATAACATCTAAGTAATCACATAACTGCTTAATACCTCTTTCATGAGCAGCCTGACCTCTCCAGATTTTCATTTCTATTACATACAGTTTACTTAAATATGTTATAACTACATCCAATCTTTTTTCTTCAGAAATCTGCACTTCTTTAAAATCAAATCCTACTCCATTAATTATAGGCTTTATGAAAGCTAGAAAAATGAGTCTACCATTTTTCTCTAAAAATTCTTTATCTCTTTCACTATACTCTTTTTTCATGAACTCCTGAAATTTTAAGAGTACCTTTTCAAAATCTATACTGTTATCAGGCAATAGAAAGTTATCTCTAAAATTATATCCTTTTATGTCAGTTGATGTTTCAACTTTTGAAATCATATAATTATAAATTCGTTGCTCATAAATTCTGTTATGAATCTTTACTTTTCTGTTCATTTCTTTAAAAATACCGTAAGTAGTTGCCAAATTTATTATTGGATTATCAAAATTATATGATATTTCAGTACCTTCAATAATTAAATTATAAACAATATTATATAAATCATTATTATTCTGTAAATTTTTTATCAAAGAATCAAAATTAGTGTTACTTTCTTTTAATAGTATATTTAGAGCTTGTTCTAGATATACTTCTTTCCAGTCCCCTTTATTATCAATCAATATTTCTTCATCTATTATTTTACATAATCTGCTTACTAAAAATGGATATCCAGAAGTATAGTAGTGTATCCTTTCCGAAAAATATTCTAAGTTTACTTCTATCCCTGTTTCATAGGAATACTCTTGAATCATGGTACCTATCTCTTCCTTAGAAAAACTCATGTCCATGTTAAAATCTACTGCTATATTCCAAGGACTGTTGTACTTACGTTCCTCATCTGCTCTTAATTTTAGCTTTAGATTCTTTACATCATGTACTCCAGCAAGAATAACGCTTTGAAATGTAAAATCTTCACCTTCATTTCTTAACAAGTATTTATTTCTGAGCATTCCTAAAAAGTTTAAAAATAATTGATTATCACTATTTTTATCTATCTCATCAATTATCAATACAACTTTTTTTCTAGACTTTAACACAAGTTCAGTTATAAATACTCCTAGTTTATCAAGATTTTCTAACTCTTTATTTTCATCAATTAATTGTAGAAGTTCATTTTCACTGCCCATTAAAAATATTCTCTTAAACTGTATAAAAAGCCCTTCTATAAAACTTTTCTCACTACTATATCTTTCATCTCCCATTCCCTCGAAGCTCAATTTAATAACAAGATAATCTTCTCTTTTTTTTAAGGTTCTAGATAGCATATATAATGTTGTAGTTTTTCCGTATTGTCTTGGCCTATTTATAGTAAAATATTCACCATCTTCAATCATAAAGATTATTTTTTTTAATTTATTATCTATGTTAACCATATAATGTTTTTCTGGAATACAGGTACCCGTTATATTGAATTTTTTCTTCATAAGAACACCTCTCAACTTGATTTTTAGCTATATATATTCTACCATATATACATCTTATGAATACACAATCAATTTTTATTTCAATCTGAAGGACCGATGAGATATTTAACAGATTTACAAAGAAAATTGAAAGCCTTCAATAAATAAGAATATTTCGTAGCGCCCTTAATTTATTGAGCACTTAGAGTTTTCATCTAATATGTTTCTCCTGTTGGCATATAAGGACTTGAATGAAACATGTTACCTATATAGCTACCATCTTTTTGTTTTATTATATTAGCACGACAATAGAAGTCTGTATTATATGATTCTGTTCCTGATTTTTTTATTCTAAAATCAACCTCCCAGGCACAATTTTGTGCAATTTCTTTTACGTCAAAAATGAGCACATCGTTATTTACTGAATATCCATTATAATGCTGTAGTCTAGCAAAGAAATAATCCGTATCAAAAATTGCTTGTCTTGTAGCTTTAATTATATTAGGATTAGTTCCTTTTACTTTGTCATCAAGAGTTATTTTGTAGTGTAAATCAACATTAACGTCAAATGAATCTGTATTTGAGTCTTGACTTACTGTGGTATCACTACTAGCCATTACAATATTATTAGAAATATTGATACTTTTATAATATCCCAATGATACCAATACTGAAACAGTAGAAAATATTAATAACCCCCTTCTTAAGTTAATAAAACCAAAATTTTTTTTCATAAGACATACATCTCCATTCACTATTTTATTGAAATTTTTTAAAAAGTTTCAATAAAGATTATAAGCACTAATTTATCCTATTATGTAATATAATACCACTAAATTACATAGAATATCATCCCTAGAATTTTACAGACTTTTATGATTAATCAAGATTATTATATATATCTATATAAAATTAAAATATATACATAATTTTAAGGTCGGAATTTAAGGTGATTAATGCTATAATAATCTTTAAACTAAAAAAAGAAAGGTGATATACTATAGATAAAATATAAATGGTGTGTATGTGAGTATTAAAATTTACTTAAATGGAGGATCCCTATGAATATCAAACAAAAATATTTCCCATATATAGCATCAACAATTGCATCAATAATTTATGGACTAAGTTTTTTATTTTCCAAGCAAGCTTTAAACGTAGCTTCTCCTTTTTCTTTACTGTCCTTTAGGTTTTTGATTGCATTTATAGCTATGACTCTGCTTATTTCATTAAAAATTATTAAAGTTGATTATAAAAATAAACCTATGAAAAATTTGTTTATACTAGCACTAGCTGAACCGGTAATTTATTTTATATTTGAAAGCTATGGTCTTAAAAACTCCTCTTCATCCTTTGCTGGAATAATGATATCACTTATACCTGTTATAGTAACTTTATTAGCTATTTATTTTTTAAAAGAAAAGCCGTCATTTATTCAATTAATTTTTATACTAATCTCAGTGTTAGGAGTGGCTTTTATTGCTTTTATGAATGCTTCTGATTCTGGAACTACAAGTATACCGGGTATTATATTTCTTATAATAACAGTAGTTTCCGCTGCAGTATTTAATATACTATCTAGGAAGTTTTCATCAACTTTTACTCCTGTAGAAATAACTTATTTTATGATTGGACTCGCAGCTATTTGCTTTAACGGTATATCTATAATTCAACACATATTAAATGGCACCTTAACAAACTATTTTGAACCTATTAAAAACAGTGATTTTATAATATCTATAGGATATTTGAGCATTTTATCTTCAATAATTGCATTCTTTTTATCAAATTACACTCTTTCAAAAATTGAAGCTTCTATGTCCTCAGTATTTGCAAATCTATGCACAATTGTTTCAATTGCTGCCGGAGTTATTGTTTTACATGAAAAATTTGAGCAATATCATCTTATAGGTTCTGTCATGATATTGCTTGGTGTTTGGGGTACTAATTATTTTGGAATAAAGAATAAAAAACCTAGTATTAATAATATAAAAGTTAAGGAAATAGAAAACTCTAGGGTTAACTAAAAAAACAAGCTAATTGCAGATAAATAGGTTTTTTTTTATGCCTTTAGCTGCTACTACCAGCCACTTTATCGGTGGAAAAGTTTAATTTCTTCAAATGATGTCAACGAAAAAATAATGATAAAAATATCTTAAGCAATTTGATATTTTTATATAACATAAAAAGAACTGTAAGTAGATTAATTGATTAAAAATCTACTTACAGTTCTTCTATCCGATGACTAACCGCTCTAATACTCTCATATATATGTTATTTGAATATGTTTTCAAGTTCAACTCTTAAATCCTCGTAAACTGTACTTACATAAATGTCTTTAGAAGAAAATACTCTTGGTGTTCCATAACTTCCGTTAACTAGGGTATATTGAGTTATTGAGCCACCTGGTTCAACTATATTATATTCTAAAACTCCAAATTTTTGATATATGCGAGCCTTAATAAAATAATCGTTATCAGAATATTTTTCAGACACCACTTCAAAAATCATCTTTGGTGATGAAATAAAGCTTTCACCTAAAGTTTGAGCATCTTCACACATAACAAAAATATCAGGTAGTAAATTGTACTGTTCATTTTCATTCTTAAATATAACCTCTATCTGTTCAGAAAAAGGTTCACATTTGCTTCCGTCAAAATATGAATCTAACTTTGATAAAATTCTTCTTACTATTCTATTGTGACTCTGAGATGTTCTGGAACTAAATAGTATCTCTCCATTTAGATATTCACAAACTCCGTCGTATTTACTTTGAATCTCTTCAAACTGCTTTGGCGTAATAAATACATTTCTAATGGGTTCCATTTTTCCATCTCCTAACATTATACAATATATATATAATTCCATTATATATATATTGTTACCACTTATCAATTCTTTATTTCCTTTAAATTATATCCAGTTTAACATAAAAAGAACCATAAGTAGATTAATTAATTTAGATAATTAGCCGATAAATGAATAATGATCAAAATATTATAAAAAAGGGGGAACTTTATTAATATGGATATCACAGGAGTAAATAGTACAAATATACCTACTTCTTATGAGAAAAATGTTAAAGGGAAAACAGAGAATAAAAGTGATTCCAGTAGTGATACTGAAAAAGCCCAAGATAAAACTCAGTCTTTAGGAACTGATACATTTGTTAAGTCTTCGGAAAATGACACAGAACCTACAACTTATAAACCTGTAAAGAAAAAACTTTCTACAGAAGAAGTTCAAGCATTAAAGGAAGAACAAGATAACTCCAAAGCAGAGCTTATAAAAAAATTTATAAGTGATACAATAAATAATCAAAATAAGTTGCTTGGAAAGTCTACTGAAAGTGGAGATACTGGAATTTCTAAGACGACTTCAGACTTGCTTACCAAGATATTTGGCTCTGTAGAAAAAGCATATCCACCGCTAGCAACAACTCCAGAAGGTGCACAGCAGGCAATATCAGAGGGTGGAGCATATTCTGTAAATGCAGTAGCTGATCGTATTATGACTATGGCACAAGCTTTAGCGGGAGATAATCCAGATAAACTTCAGCAGATGAGAGATGCAGTTGAAAAAGGCTATTCAGAAGCAGGCACAGTTTTTAAAAGTGCAACAAACAGTGGTTTACCTCAAATTTCCCAGGATACACATGATGAAATTATGAGGAGATTTGATGAATTGCAGAATAAAAACAGCAGTAACAGTGAGAAAGCTGCATCTGACATAAACATATACTTATAAGTATTGGAAGCAAACTTAATTCTGCTACAGCACATACCAGCCACTTTATTGGTGGAAAAGTTCAATTCCTTATTGAAATGGTGCTAGTAGAAGTTCTATCTCCTTCAATGGACAGAACTGTAGATGAAAATGTGTTTAATCTTAAGCTTTTAAGCTTCATTTAAGTGAAATTTCTTCAAAAAATAATATTCAAAGGGCAGGATATTCACTATCCTGCCCTTAAATTTTTACTATAATCTATATAACTTAAATTATATATTCCCTAAAATCACCTTATTGAGATATCTTCTAGCAACTTCCTCTGCTTTTCTCATAAAGCTTATATCCGTAGGGGAATTTTCAAGCTTGTATCTAGAAAAATATCTTGAAAGATGTAAAGGAATCTCATGGTTTATAGAGTTTAGAAATTTTGCAATTTCTTCTACTTCCTCTAAGCTATCATTTTCCCCACTGACTAATAATGTGGTGATCTCCACATGGCAGGCTTTTGCAGCTATTTCGATGGTTTTTAACACAGGCTGTAAACTTCCTCCACAAAGGTCTTTATAGTATGCAGGATTGAAGCTTTTTAAATCAATATTCATAGCATCTACATAGGGAAGGAGTTTTTTTAAAGGTTCCTCACTAATATATTCATTGGTAACAAGTACTACCACTGCACTTAGATCTGTTTCTTTTAAAAGTCTCACATAAGGATTACACTAATCTTTTCTTCTTCCCCTTTTCCTATCTCTGGAAGTACAATTGGGGGATGATGAATTAAATAAAACCTTTTAAACTCACTAAAATCACCTCTATAATTACATTTAGTATGTAAGTTAGTCTTACCTATTTATAACATTAAATACTTTAATAAAAGGATTGAACATAATATAAAAGCTTTTGTAGTGCTAAAGGTGTAACATCTTCACATTTAATTAAAAATCCTATAGTTACTAAAAAAATTTATTAAAACTGTAACTTACCTGTAACATAACTGTGACATAAAAGTTTTATGATATATACATACCAAACAATAACTTGTAAAAATAAAGAAATTTAAAACATAAATAAGAATTTGAAGGAGTGTATTAAAATGAATAGAAAAAAACTAATGAATAAAATAATAACTGCTGTAATAGCTGGTGGTGTGCTAATTTCAACTGGAACTGCTGCCTTTGCCTCAACAAGTACTACTAGTACATCAACAGACACCAATGGAAAGAAACAGGAAGCTAGAATGAATATGAAAAATCCATCTGATATGATGAAATCAGAACTTGATAAGCTAGTTACTGCTGGAACTATCACAGCTGATCAAGAAACTACTATATTAAATAACTTTAAACAAGAACAAACAGACAGACAGGCTGAAATGGATAAGGTTAAAAACATGACTGAAGCTGAACGCAACACTTATTTTGAAAGCAAAAAAACTACAGAAAAAACTGACTTCTTAAGCTCTCTTGTGACTGCTGGTACTTTGACTCAAACTCAAGCTGATGCTATAAAAAGCGTAGTTCACCAAGGTCCTGGTGGAAAAGGTGATAGAAAGGATGACGGCCAATCCCCTAAAAAAATGAAAACTCAACTTGATACACTAGTTACTGCTGGAACTATTACTCAAGCTGAAGAAACTAATATCTTAAACTATTTCACAGAAAAGCAAACTGAAAGAAAAGCTGAAATGGATAAAGTTAAGGATATGACTGAAGCTGATCGTAATGCTTATTTTGAAAGCAAAAAGACTGCAGAAAAAACTGATATGTTTAGTGAGCTTGTAACTTCTGGAATTATAACACAGGATAAGGCTGATGCTATTAAAGCTGCTATGCCTGCTCCCAAAGCTCCTGCTGCTCCTCAGGATACAACAACTAATAATTAATTTTTAAAAATAAGTTCAAAAGTAATAACCACTGATTTAGTAAATCGGTGGTTTTATATATTCAGCTACGGGCTTCGTCAACCATGGCATGAGTTACTATCTTCCAAACAACCCTCTTAATCTAGACAACAATCCACTCTCCTTCTTCTTCTCCACAACCTCATCCCTTGTTACAGCCACCAGTTCTCTTATCTCCTCACTACTTGCCAAGTTTGTCTTTATCTTCGCCTTTATCAAATCTCCTACAATATCATTGTCTAGGCTATAAGTAACCATTAAGCCCTCCCTAGCCCTAGTCATTCCAACGTAGAGAAGTTTCTTAGACTCTTCCATACTATCTAGTAATCTATCATTAATACCACAAATAAATACATACTTAAAGTCCAATCCTTTTATACTGTGAATCGTAGATATATTAACCATCCCACTATCTAATCTAAACTTTGCCTTAGTATTGCCGCTCTTACTGATAACAAAGTAAGGTATACCCCTATTTTGAAAAACTTCTTCTAATATATTTAGGTAATTTGTATTCTTATAACTGCTGTGAACATAAGCTACACACATATCACCATAATCTATACCTGATTCCTTAAGTTTCATAATATTCATTGCAATCTTATTTATCTCTTCATAAAAATCCTGACAGTATATTAAGTCCGGCTGAGCACCTTCTCTTAGACTGTTATCAGGTACAACTATAAAGTTATTGTCTTCTTCATTTATATTTTCTTTTAATAATCCATCAGATAAAAAAGTATGAGCAAAATTTAATATCTGCTTCGTATTTCTATAGTTTTCACGCATTATAGTTGTTCTTCCTGCTGCTTTTATACCTACAGACTTTAAGGTGTATTTTCTGTTATATAAATTTTGGGCTCCATCAGAAGTTAGCATAAGATGACTAAGTTCTTGGTTTCTTAACATCTTAACCACAAACTCAAGCCACTCTTTCTCTAAGTCTTGTCCCTCATCTATTAATATTGCATCATATTTTGATATACTATTTAGCATACTATGAGATATTCTTGATATATTTTCACTAATTTCCTTGTCTCTAAATAGGCCACTCTTTAACTTTAACGAAGTGAATATCTTATTTATCCACCCATGAAAATGTATAACCTCTACATTTTTTAATTTATCATCTACTATTGATGTTTTTAAAAAATTTGCAAGAGTTTTGTTATAGCACAATACTAATATGTTCCAATCCTTATGTTTTTCCGCTTCCTGCTACTCCTCTGATTACTCTATGTCCATAGCCTAAACCTTTAGCATATCCTTCTTGATTTAAATTCATTACTTTGAAAACAGCCTCACTGTCAGTAGAAAGCTTTACCTCTTTGAACAGGTTACCTCTAACTCTATCCATAATCTGCTCCGACATTCTACCAAACTCAAATTTAACTGGTATCATATCTCTAAGCATACCCTGCAGCTTTATTTTATCAAGACTTTCTTCTAGTTCTTTTAAATCATCTGAAAACATTATGCACTTTTCATCTATCGTATTAGAAAAAGGGCTGGCCTCAAATGTTTTTCTATTTATTTTAGTAAATACTACTCCACAACCAAAATTAAAACATAGGTTACTTCTATATTCATCTTTGTTTTGAAGCAGCTTTTTATCCTTTTTTAATTCATCCACCATGTTAAACATATATGTTCTCGCTTGTTTTAGTGGATTTGTTTTCACTCCTAGTGTGCTGAGTGTATATGAAACAGTATCCGCACTTTTTATAGAACTTAAGGACCAATCCTTTACCTCTAAAACTACAATTCCTAAATCTGGTCCTAGTATTATAAAATCTGGATATCTACCATTTACTCTTAGGTCATACCATACAATGTAGTCTAATGGAAGATTGTTTTTTAATATCTTAAATAATCTTTTTTCCCCTGCTGTTGCACTGTCTAAAGCACTTATGCTCTCAGGAATCATTACAGCCATAGTTATACCCCCTGTAAACCCGTCATAATATAATGAGAAACATACAATATAAGATAAAAATATATTATTCTTCATTTTATACCTTTATATTCCAATAATATATATTATTTTACCATAATTAGGACAAGTTTGCAGTATATTAAGTTAAACAATATATAGGTATTATTTTGTTTCCTATCTTTTATCAAAATAAAGCACTATCAAATGAATTCTTAGTAATACTTATAATTTAGTATATCTTCTAAATTTATCTTATCAAGATACCTTTTTACCTAAAATAAAAAGAACCATAAGCAGATAATTAATTAAAAATCCACTTATGATTCTTCTATAATAGAGCACGCAATAATCTAAGTTGCACCACTATAGATAACATATATTACCTCACTATGATGTTCCCACCATAATAAAGCAGTTCATTACCTATAATAATGGTTTCCTCGACTATATAAAATATCTACACAACTATATATAACCTCTCGGCTATATATAATCATTTCAACACTCAATATAATCTTAACTGGACCCTATATCATAAGTTGGAACCTTAATATAATCAATTTAATCGACTATATTAAAGCTTTTCCCCACAATATAGAATCTTCCCTCTGACTATATATAAGCTACTTTTAATAACCTATATATAATCGTTGGCCGATTCATATATACCTTTATTCAAAGCACATATAAATCTTTGCTCAACTGTTACATACCCTACACTATTATAATAACCTTTTTGTGCTTATGATATTCTGGTAATTTTTTCAATTTTAAATTATATGTTGCTGATGCTTATTTTTCTACTTTCTTCATCCAATGCATTTACCTGTGCTACTAAATTGTTTAGCTTAGCATTTATAGATATTATATTTTAAACAAACATATTTATAGCTAGTACTCCTATTAATCCCATAACAGAGATTATAGTTTCCATAACTGACCAAGATGCTAATGTTTCACCAATACTTAGATTAAAGTATTCTTTAAATATCCAGAATCCTGGGTCATTAACATGTGAAAATATAAGACTTCCTGCTCCTGTTGCAAGTACCATTAATGCTGGATTAGCATGAGTAGTAGCAATTAAAGGAAGAACTATTCCCGATGTAGTCATTGCAGCAACTGTTGCTGATCCTAATGATAAACGAAGTATAGCTGCAACAAGCCATGCTAGAAGTAATGGAGACATATGAGATCCAGCCATTATAGTTGCTATATATTTGCCTACACCACTATCGATTAGAACTTGCTTAAACGCTCCGCCTCCGCCGATGATTAGAAGTATCATAGCAATACTACTTATTGACTCAGCAATTATATTCATAACATCTGCCATCTTATGTCCTCTGTTTATTCCTAGTGTAAACACTGCAATTATAACAGAGATAAACATAGCCATAACTGGGTCTCCGATAAACTCAAAGGTATGTCTAACTCCTGATGTCTTAGGAAGTGTCATTTCACAAACTGCTGCAAGTGCCATTAAAATTACTGGAACTAAAGCAGTGAAAACACTTGTTCCAAAACCCGGCATTTCTTCATTTTTAAATATCTTAGGATTAAATAAACCTTTTGGTGGTTCATGTTCAAATCTCTTCAAAAACTTTGAAAATATAGGTCCTGCTAAAATTGCTGTAGGTATTCCTATGATAAGCCCGTAAATTAAAGTCATACTTATGTTAGCACCATATATAACCGCTATAGCTGTTGGACCAGGATGTGGCGGTAAAAATCCGTGAGTAACTGAAAGTGCCGCTGCCATAGGTACTCCTACATATAGAAGTGGAAGTTCCGTTGACGCTGCAATGGTAAACACTAATGGAATTAAAAGAACGAACCCTACTTCATAGAACATGGCAATACCTACTACAAATCCAGTAATAACAACTGCCCATTGTATATTTTTCTTTCCAAACTTATCTATTAGAGTGGTTGCAATCCTTTGAGCTGCACCAGTATCGGCAATAAGCTTACCAAGCATAGCTCCAAAGCCTAGAACTAGAGAAAGATAACCTAAGGTTCCTCCCATACCGTTTTGTATAGACTTAACTACATTTATAGCTGGCATTCCTTCTGCAACACCAACAACTAGTGAAACTAATATTAAAGATATGAAACCGTTAACTTTAAAACCTAACATTAACAATAATAATAACGCAACACCAACTGCAACAATTATTAATGGCATATTTTTTCTCCTCCTAAATAACTTAATTTTTTTATTAAATATTATTTGCACATTATAATTCATGTGAATTATTTAACTAATAAAACTAATCAAAATTTCGATAAAAAAATAATTTCTCACTTTTCAAGTTATGACATATATAATTTCAAACTTATTTTATTTTCGAGGATATACTACCACTAAATAATAATCTGATAATATACCCTCGTTGCTCATTTAGGTTTTAATTTATGCTCTATATGTAGTTTTACTCCATATATCCACCTTTCATAGGTGATGCTGCACGTCTAGTATAAATACCTAAAATACCTTTAGTATATTTGGGTTGTGGTTTTACCCACTTCTCTTTTCTATCTTTTAATATTTCTTCTATTTCTTCTACACTCTTTTCTTTGCCATTTACGCCTATTATATCAAGCTTTCTAGCTGGAATATCTATTTTTATAAGATCTTCTTCTTCAACTAAAGCTATTGGACCACCTTCACTTGCTTCTGGTGAAACATGTCCTATTGCCGGTCCTCTAGTTGCTCCTGAGAATCTACCATCTGTTATTAATGCTATGGATTCTACTAATTCTGCATCAGAAGCTATGGCTTCCGTAGTATAGAACATCTCTGGCATACCTGAACCCTTAGGACCTTCATATCTAATGAACACTGCATCTCCGGGGTTTACCTCTCTAGTTAACACTGCTTTTAGAGCATCTTCTTCACAGTTGAAAATCCTAGCCTTTAACACTACTTCCATTAGTTTTTTAGATACAGCTGAGTGTTTTACTACTGCTCCTTCTGGTGCTAAATTTCCTTTAAGGATTGCTATAGCACCTTGCGCTTGTATAGGGTTTTCTTTAGTCTTTATTACATCTTCCTTCTTAACTCCAAGAGCTTCTAGGAATTTACTACTTCTTTCATAGTAACCACTTTGCTTTAATTCCTCTAAATTTTCCCCTAATGTTTTACCAGTAACAGTAATCACGTCTAAGTGTAAGAACTCTTTAATTTCTTCCATTATTGCTGGAACTCCACCAGCATACCAGAAGTATGCTCCTGGATAAAATCCACTTGGTCTTATGTTTAAGATATATGGTATTTTTCTGTGAATTTCATCAAATAACTCAGGTTCTATTTCTATTCCTAACTCGTGCGCAATAGCTGGAATGTGAAGTAAACTGTTACTTGAACCAGCAATAGCTGCATGTACCATTATGGCATTTTCAAAAGCTTTTTTAGTCATTATTTCAGATGGTTTAATATTTTTCTCCACAAGCTTAAGAGCATGCTCTCCTGCACGTCTTGCTGTTATTTTAAGTTCATCTAAAGTAGCTGGAATCAATGCTGTTCCTGGTAGAGCAACCCCTAAAGCTTCAGCCATTACCTGCATTGTTGAAGCCGTTCCCATAAATGAGCAAGCTCCGCAACTTGGACATGCATTATGCTTGTAATAAGTTAACTCTTCTTGTGTTATTTCCCCTTTTTCATGTTGAGCATGATATTTTCCTATTTGCTCTAGTGTAAGCATATTTGGACCAGCATTCATAATTCCACCAGGTACTAATACTGCTGGCATATCCAGTCTAGCAATAGCCATAAGATGAGCTGGCATAGACTTATCACAGCTTGTTATGAAAACTCCTGCATCGAAGGGCGTAGCTTGTATATGTATCTCTATCATATTTGCCATCATTTCCCTTGAAACAAGTGAGAAATTCATTCCATCGTGTCCTTGCGCCTCTCCATCACATATATCAGTAACAAAATATTTAGCAGCTCTTCCTCCATTTTCATTTACCCCTTTAAATGCTTCTTCTACTAAAACATCTAAATGAGCACTGCCTGGATGGCTATGTCCAAAACTGCTTTCTACTATTATTTGTGGTTTTTCAAGATCTTCTACTTTCCACCCTGATCCTAATCTTAAAGAATCAAGTTCTGGAGCCTTTTCTCTTAACTCTTGACTTTTTAACATTCTTAAATCACCTCATCATATTTTAACTTGTATTACATCTAATAAATATTTTTATTATTGCTTATTGTAATATGAATCCCTATATTTTTAACTTGTATTACAACTTATTTATATATTACTATGAAAACGATTCATAGTCAATACTTTTTTCATATACAAAAATAAGTTTTATGTAATAAAATGCTTATATATTGGATTATCAACGCTTTTTATAAGTATTTTTATTAATATTTATTTCAACATAAGTTTCTATGTTGTTTTTTTACTTGTATTACAACTTATTTATATTTCATTATAAAACTGTTTTGCGATTAATATCTGTTTTTACTATGTAAAAATAAGTTTTGAAAAACAAAACACCCTTGTAATACAACTCGTATTACAAGGGTGTTTTAATTCTTAATTTACTATAACTTTTATTTATATTTCATAGTTTTTATATCTTTTATAGTTCTCTTTAGATGCCTTATCATATAAATATCTGCTAGTTCAGAGTCTCTATTTTTTATAGCATCCAAAATAAGCTTATGTTCATTAAGTCCACCGGAAGGTCCCAACGTTTTATATAAGACTCTTTGGTGATATTCTAATAAATTTCTCAATATCTCATTTACTTTTATAATTAGAGAATTACCACTACCTTCTGCAATTTTCATATGAAAATTCAAATCTTCCTCTGTGAACTTTTCAATATCCTGTCGATAATTAATCATTCTTCCATAGATTTCTTCAATCTCTTTTATGATATTATCGGTGCATTTTTCTGCACACATCCTGGCAGTTTCTGGTTCTGTAATAAGTCTAAATTCAAGAATATCTAAATAGTTATCTTTGTCCAGCGTTATCATAGGTATTAAACTATTTAAATAAATAGATGGTTTTAAATCATTTACAAAGGTACCTTCTCCTTGACGTTTACTTATAATGTTGAGAGTAGCTAATTTCTCTATAGCCTCTCTTACCGACACTCTGCTAACATTTAACTCCTTACACAACTGAGGCTCTGACATAATCTTTTCACCAGGCTTCCATTCGCCACTAAATATTTTCTCTTGTATTGTTTTAAGAACTTTATCACTTGTTCTACACTCTTTCATGTTCGTTTCTCCTAATCAGTTCATATTTGCACTTAACTTTATCCTGTAGGAAGTTACCATTAATCCATTTAATACATTATATCTAAAATTTAAAAAATAAAAAAGACATATAATGATTTAATACGAACTTAATAAGAAGTATTAATCATATTATATGTCTTTTCAACCTTAAATATTTCTATCGTTGTACGCTTCCAGAAACATTTCCATTTACAAGCTGCATTATTTCACTTTCTGTAACTAAATTAGCATCTCCCTCAACAGTATGTTTTAAGACCCCAGCAGCTACACCGAACTCTAAAGCATCCTTATGATTTTCTCCTTGTACTAATTTATATATTAGCCCTGCAGCAAACGCATCTCCAGCTCCTACTCTATCTTGAATAGTAAAATCATATTTCTTTGATTGATATATTTCATTTCCATCATAAATAATAGCTGATAACGCATTATGACTAGCAGAATAGTTCTCTCTTAAAGTTGATACCATATATTTTATATTGAATTTTTCTCTCATTTTACTAAATACATTTACAAACCTCTCAAGATTTACTTCTTCTTTTGTAAAATCAGCAACCTTATATTCGTCTTTCTCTTCCTCTATACTGCTTAACCATCCAAAGCAAACATCTACATTTTGTAGTAGATTAGGCATTACTTTTTCAAATTCTTCGTAGCTCCAAAGTTGTTTTCTATAGTTTAAATCTAGACTTATAGGTACACCATGCTTTTTAGCTGCTTCAGCAGCTTTTTCCGCAAGTTTTATGCAATTTTGTCCTAAAGCTGGTGTAATTCCTGAAAAATGAAACCAATCAGCATCTTTGAATATTTCATCAAAATCTATTTTGTCTGCATCTACCTGCGTTATTGCTGAGTTTGCTCTATCGTAAACAACTTTAGATGGTCTTACAGAATTACCTTTTTCAAAGTAATATATTCCTACTCTGTCTCCATCTCTCACTACAAGATTTGTATTTACTCCATATCTCTTTAAATAATTAAGAGCGCTTTGTCCAATTGGATTGTCAGGTACTTGGGATAGAAAATAAGAATCCAATCCTAATATTGCTAAAGATACCGCAACATTTGCTTCTGCTCCACCATATACTATTTCAAAAGATTCCGCCTGGGCGAATCTCTCATATCCTGGTGTAGACAATCTAAGCAATAATTCTCCCATAGTTACTACTTTTTTTGCCATAAAAGTCTCCTCCTAAAGTTATTTACTTCTAGCTTCTCTTACTTTTGTAACAAACTGCTTTGCAGTTTCAGTTATTGATTCATAATCTCCAGTTGCTGCTCCTGCAATAAGTTTTCCACCTACTCCAACTGCAATACACCCATTTTTAATCCATTGATCAACATTTTCTAAATTAACTCCACCAGTTGGCATAATAGGAACTTGTGGAAGTGGTGCTTTTACATCTTTTATAAAACTTGGGCCAAATGCACTTCCTGGGAATAATTTTATAACATCTGTACCAGCTTCCATTGCTCTTATCATTTCTGTTATTGTCATACATCCAGCCATATATGGAATTTGATATCTATTACAAAGCTTAGCTGTTTCTAAATCAAATCCTGGACTTACAATATATTGAGCTCCAGCAAGTATTGCTACTCTTGCAGTCTCACTATCAAGCACAGTTCCAGCTCCAATTATTAATTCTTCTTTAGTAAATTTTTCTTTCAAAGTACTTATTACTTTATCTGCATTAGGTACTGTAAAAGTAACTTCTATAGCTGGTATTCCACCTTCTATACAAGCCTTAGAAATTTTTTCTGCCATATCTGCGTTTTCAGCTCTAACTACTGCTACTACTCCAACCTCTTCAATTCTTCTCAACGTTTCTAATTTTTCAATCATAACTAATCCTCCTAGTACAATATTTAACTTTTTTACAATTAAAATATGAATTAATAAAATTAACCTATACTTAGTATGATATGTAAATAACTTATACTTTACTTTAAACTCACATTTTATAGTTCATTATACAGAATTACATTTCACACTTCAAAACCATTATATGCTATTATTCATCATGATTGTTAAATATTATCATATCTTTAATATTTCCTTTAAAATTCTACTAAACCTCTAAATATATCTAAGGTTAGATAATGGCTGGACTGAAGCTTCAATGGATTCCTGTAGATATTCTTGCTATAAGGCAGTTTCGACTTGTTCTCCAAAGGCTGTTTTTGCCCTATATTTTCCCAAATTTATTTTTTAGCGAATAAAAAGAACCATAAGCAGATAATTAATTAAAAATCTACTTACAGTTCTTGTATTTAACCTATATCCAACCTTTTTTCTTCAAAAATCTGCACTTCTTTAAAGTCAAATCCTACTCCATTAATTATAGGCTTTATGAAGGCTAGAAAAATAAGTCTACCATTTTTCTCTAAAAATTCTTTATCTCTTTCGCTATACTCTTTTTTCTATAATGTTTTTCTGGGATACAGGTACCCGTTATATTAAATTTTTTCTTCATAAGAACACCTCACCGCTTGATTTCTAACTATATATATTCTACCATATATACATCTTATGAATACATAATCAATAAGCCTCAATACTGCACAGATTTCCTGACTCAGCCTGCTTAAATTAATTCAGCAACTCTAATTACTTCATCAGCTGCTAAGGAACATAATCCAGCTAAGTCTTCTACATGCAGTTCTTTAACTGCGGAACAATCATAAAGAATAGTAGTATCAGCTGGGAATTCATCATCTGCTATCCACAGACCAAAGGTCATAGGAACATTGGGTAACACGGTAATTTCTATACCTATATCTCCAACATCAACTTTTTTTCCACCTAGTTTAAGCCCAGCTTTTAAGAAAAGCTCCCCTTTATTACCAAAAAATTTCACTAATTTATCTATGCCAATCTTCGCAAAGCCATGATAGGCATGACCAACTCCCTCTAATTCTCTAAATGGTACCCACTTGTTTGTCAGACTGCTATTAGTAGCTCGATATAGATAGCTAAGTATTAGCATCTTATGAATCAGCATTCTATTTTCATCCATAGATAGATCCTTTTCTTTATCATCTTTTAGCACAATACTTCCCTTTGGATAAGAAATTAGGTACTCTTTGTTGAAATAAGTTAATGTAAATTGCTTTTTTTCAGAATCATAGTAAGCTCCACTTTTTTTAGCTACTTCTTCTGGATTATATTTGTCAAATTCTCTACATAAATTTTCATAACAAAGCTTATAATTATTTTCTTTTCCTTCTTTCATACTAAAATCCCCCTATCATTAATTATATAAAGACTTTTTCTATCATACCTATCCCATATTTCTTGAGCATTCATATTATGTAAATAATCTTTAAAGGCTCAGGTAAGTTAACTTTAACCATATGAAAATTATACCATGCTTTTTTAATTATAGATTTAACAAACCACATAGTAACTGTTAATTTTTATTTAACAATGAGACCTAGTATGGTAGAAATAGAAACTGCTTGCATAGTGGTAACTATAGCACCATTAACATCAGGAATGTTTACTCCCATATCTTCAATATCACAACTAGTAAAGTCTATTCCTTTAAGCTTTGTGAAATTCATTTGAGCCTGAAGTAAATTAGACTCGTGAAATTCAACTTTTGAAAATATTGAATTTTGAAAATCTGAGGAACGTAATTGACATTGAAGGAATGCAACTTGCTTACAATTAGAATAGCTGAAAAAAGCATATTGACCATTGCAATTTTCAAAAATCACATCTCTCAAGGTGGCTTCACTTAAATTAATACCAATAATTTTACAGTTTATAAATTCTACCCTATGTAATGAAGCCTCATTAAAATCTACATTTGATAAATCACAATTTTCAAATCTCACATCCACCAGCTCTATATATCTAAATGTTATTTTATTAAAAGTAACATTTTTAAATATTACTTGTTTAAAAGTCATTCTCTCCGCTTCAAGATTTTCTAAAGAGTAATCACTAATTATTCCAAAAGAAAATATAGCTTCATCCTCTACATTTTCTCTAGATAATTCTATGCTATCTAGATTGTTATTAAATTTAGGTCTTAAAATTTTTGTTTTTATTTTCTTGTCTTCCATATGTGCTACCTCCATTTAAATTACACCTCTACTTTTCTCTGCTCTTGATTTTCTTTCACTTTCTTCAAAGAGAAAAACTTCCTCTATGGAACAGTGAAATATTTTGCAAATATCATAAGCCAACCATATAGATGGTTCATATTTTTCTGTTTCAATGCCGTTAATTGCTTGTCTTGATGCTCCTACAAGTTCTCCTAATTGTTCTTGAGTTAATTGAAGAAATTCTCGAAATTCTCTTATTCTATTTTTCATTAATAATCACCTCTGTAATGTTAACCTTACATTGTAAATATAACAAAACTTTGTTTTAATATCAAGTTAATTATTATATCAAACTTTTATTAAATAAAATTCCTAATTATGCTTACAATAATTAATGAGATTATAAATTGTTTATAGAAGAATTCGATACATACTTATAAAAATCAAATTAGCTGGAGGTTACTATCATGGATTTAGAAAACATTAAAAAAGTTGAGGATTTAACCATTATGAGTGATACAAATAGGCGGTTAGATCAAGGCTGGGTACTTATGGGTACATATAGCAATAGTTATGACCATATTGCTTATCCAGGCGAGGTTACTTTTCACTATGTAGTAGGTCTTCCTGAAGGCACTGAATATATAGATACTCCCCAATATACCAACTACAATGATTTAGATAAAATATAAAATGATGATTTCTATGCATAAACCTTCATATTTAAATCTATCAGAAAATAAACATTTACAAAATAGAGTCTCTTACTATGACATAAGACCTCATAGTAAGAGACTTGTCTTGAGCCTGATAAAATAAAATCACTCCTTTACATAGCTAAAAATCGCTCATATAAATATTAATATATAGGTATTATTTTGTTTTAATTTATAAATTTCTTTTACTCTAAGTGTCTACTATGTTTATAAGATCCGTTTTATTTCACAGGTGTGACGGTTAATGTGAAGAAAGTCTATGTATTGTAAATTAAATGGTTTATTTAATCCACTTCATAATCATACCCACTAATTTCTTTCCATCTATAGGTTTACTTATGTAATCATCCATACCAGCATTAAGAAATCTTTCTTTATCATCGCTCATTGCATAAGCTGTTGTAGCTACTATTGGAGTATGCCTAGCAGTATATAACTCATTTTCTCTAATCCTTTTTGAAACATCAATTCCACTCATTTCAGGCATTTGTACATCCATTAGAATTATATCAAAGTAAGCATTTTTAAGGATTTCTAATGCCTTTTTCCCATTAGAGGCTACCACTACATTCCAACCATTCATTGTACATATTTTCTTCATGATTATCTGACTTACATAATCATCTTCAACAACTAAAACGTTTACCCTTTTTTGAGAATCCTGATTTATGCTGCTGACCTGTGTAGGAGATGACACCTGCCTTGTTTGAGGTATATCAACCAAGCAAGTAAAGTAGAATATACTCCCTTTCCCGAATTCACTTTTAACGAATATGTTACCACCCATATGCTCAACCAGACTTTTGGATATGGCAAGCCCAAGCCCTGTACCTTGAAACCTCTTTGTCATAGTATCATCAAGCTGTGTAAAATAATTAAAGAGCTTTGGAATATCTTCTTCTTTTATTCCTATACCCGTATCGGAGACTGAAAACATTAATTCAACTTTATCACCAATATCCTTTACCTTTTTAACCGAAAGTTTAATTTCACCTTTTTCAGTAAACTTTATGGCATTGAAAGCAAGATTGACTATAACCTGCTTTAATCTGATTTTATCTGTGTATACTTCTACAGGTACACTGTCTTCTATATCAACTTTTAAGGATAGCCCCTTTTTTTGTGCAACCACATCTAATAACTTTTCTAATTCTTTAAATTGCTCAAGGATATTTGTTTGTTCACGTTTAAGCTCAACTTTTCCTACCTCGATTTTTGATAAGTCAAGAATATCATTGATAATTTGGAGCAATGAAGCTGAAGATGACTTTATTATACCGACCATTTCCTTCTGTTCATCAGTTAAATCTGAAAGCTCAAGCAAATCAGCCATTCCCATTATTCCGTTCATTGGAGTCCTTATTTCATGACTCATATTTGCAAGGAACTGGCTCTTCGCTTTATTAGCTAATTCAGCTTTTTCTCTTGCTTCAAGTAATACCTTCTCATAATTTTTTTGCTCGGTTATATCATGTAGAATAGCTATTCCTTCCATAAATTTCCCGTGGTCACTTTTAATAACTCTTCCCGATACCTCGATACACTTTTCTTTATATTCTTTTGATATAAATATTATTTCAAATGGAGGAACATTATTGCCATATTTCATAGCTGCATTAACCTTATCACTAAAGCAACTTATACTATTAGGATGAGTAAAATCATATATACTTTTGCCTACCATTTCCTCAACAGTATATTCTAAACACTTTTCACTTCCATGAGCATAAGTAATAATCAAATCTGAATTATAAAATAGCACAGTATCATGCATGTTCTCAACAATTGTCTTGTTTTTTTCTTGGTTTGCTCTTAAAACTTCCATTCTTGATGTTATATCTCTGGCAACACCTACTACACCAATAATCCCTCCATTTTCATCATAAAAGGGAGCCTCTAAAGTTTCTATATCTATGTTCTTCCCATCAGCCTTCCTAACAGTATCTTCATAAATTATAGCTGACTTTGCCTTTAATACATCATGTTCTCTCTGCATATAGAGTTCTGCTAATTTCTTATCTTTTACAATATCCATGCAAGTTTTCCCTATAATTTCTTCTTCAGCAAGACCTGCACGATTAGCATAGGCATGATTGCATCCAAGATATAGACCATTGCTATTCTTATAATCCCTATAAAATATAAAATCTGGTATGGCATCAATAATAGACTTTAATAATCTATTATGATTCTCAAGCTCATATTTGATTACCATGTTTTTGTTCCCATCTTCCTTTTCCATATTGTCCAAATTATCATATAAAACTTCAGATTTCATTTATATTTTCATCCCCTCTACCGTTTTTTAGTATTTCATCATAATAACGTAATTTCATCTATTTATTATAACAATTTTACAGCTACTTGCTTTTAGCTTACTTCAAATTTTTCTAAAATTCTGAATTACTTAATGGTAATTATATCATGTTTTTCAAGCTAATTCATTAATGATAATATAAATGGATAGAAATAAATTTATCATTTAACACCGCATTATTCGACTTTCAAAGGCCATCGTTCGTATAATAAATATCAGTAGTTATTTCACAATCAGACTTCGTCATACAAATTTTTACTATGATATGCTTCTTTTGCTATCAATTTCATAGCATTATAATTTGTATATTGAACAAAATAGTAGGGTCATACTATGAGTAAAATCTTATTTTAGGAGGAATAAATGCTATGGGTGCAAAACATGAATCTGCTACTCCAAGTCAACAAAAAAAGGATAAAAAGTCAAATAATTCTGCATCTAAACATATCAAAAAAACACATAGAGAAGATTGATATTAAGATTAATTTAAACATTTTATATTTTAAGTATGTATACACCTATATATAAGATTAGTTTAATTATGGAAAGTGTAATATAGGTTGGACAACAACAATAGTTTAGAGTTTATAGAATACAGTTAATAGAGCTAGATTAAATCAAACTAGCTCTATTTTATTTACTGTTATAATCAATAAACAATTTAATCATTCTTAGATAAGCCGTAGTAAATTACTAATGTTTAAATATAATAGATTTTAATTCCATTTATATATGAGCAGTTATAAACTTCATACTGAGACTTACTAAATATCAGATGAGCCTTTTGAATATTTAAGGAATCCATCATCTATATTTAACTCTATAAATCCTGTTTCATTTAAATATTCAACATAAGACTTTAACATTCTTTCTATTAGAGTATATCTATATCTGCTGTTTATATGAATATTAAAACTTTTAATAACAGCCTTCAGAATCTCTTCCATTGTCATAGCACCATCTATGACATCATATACTCTTTTAGCTCTATTTTTATAGAAATTTATATTATCAGTTATAAGTTTTGTAATATCATCATACATACCTTTGTGTGCTACTACGTATTTGCTGCATTTTAAGTCATAAAGCTTTATTTTACTTTTCAAATCCTCTCTAAGTATATAAGCATATGGCATTTTAGCCCCTGCCATAACTTCATAACTTATGAGAGCATCTCCTACATACGCAACATCATCAGGAGTAGTAATACATATATGTGCAGGACTGTGTCCCGGTGTATGAAGAATTTTAAATTTAATACCGCACACATATATTCTATCTTGGTTATTCAAAATCATAATATCTGTTTCGCAAACCATATGTCCAAAATGCTCTGTAACATCGGATAGTGTTTGGCTACTATAATAAACCTTGAGATTGACTGTGGAACTGCAAACAAGAGCTTCATAGGCTGACATAGCGATAACACAGTTATGTTTCTTCTTCAAATATGCATTATTTCCTACATGGTCTATATGAGCATGACTGCATATTATACCAACTACTTTAAAATTGTTTTTTTCCAAAAGCTCATCTATTCCTTCTCTCTCTCCTTTTGCCCATCCTGAATCCAACATAATAATTTCTTCATCATTAATTTTATAAAAAGGTATATATGTCATTCCAGTATCAATACAAAATGTATTTCCCTTTATTTTTTTTATTTCCAAGTTTTCCAGCTCCTTTATCTGCTACTATAAGATTCTTATTTCTACCATATACTATTATAATATCTTTGAGAATTTCGTCAAAACTAATATCTTTATGTAAAGTAAAATGTGTACTAATTTCAACTGGAACTCTTGCCTTTGCTTCAAGTACTAACCCCAAGTACACCTCTAGGTTCTTGATTAGATAATTTTATGCTTATTTGATTCACACTCTTCCTCCTTAGATTGAATACTTTGAAGATTTTAAGCAGATAATATATTTAAATTTTTATTATAGGAGTGATATTATGTCAAGAAAACCAATGCAAACAAATCAAGAGAGGTTGTTATATATTGAAAGTCTTTTAGGTATTAACAATACATTAGAACTTGTAGAAGATAAAACTCGAAATTCATATAATCATAAGAGCATTACCAAGGTAAAAGATGATTGCAAAGTAATTGAGCTTAAAAGGGTTGATTAAGAGGTGGCCATTAGGTTACTTCTTTTTTGCATTTTCTCTTGCAATTTGTTACTTAATTTCTTATGTCTTTTTTTAATTACACATATTTAAAAAATTCTTTCTCATACATAGTAAAACTATCCCGCTAATGCAATGATTACTTGTATCTAATATCAAATTATAGGTGTTACAATAGGATATGAAATCAACTATGAAAGGATAGGAGTATATATGAAAAAAAGTAGAAAGTTTAATATTTCGAGGTTAAGTATCTTATCCACTATTGCTGTATCTATGCTACTTTCAAACAAAGCATATGCCGCTTCCCCTACAATCCATAGACTTGACGGTTTAAATAGATATGAAACAAATTTATCAATAATTGATAATGGTTGGACTGAAGCTTCAACTGTAATAATTGCTAGCGGTGAAGCTTTTCCAGATGCACTATGTGCGGCTCCCCTAGCTAAAGCAAATAATGCACCTATACTTCTTACTGAAAAAGATGGGTTAAACAATGCAACCATAGATAAGTTAACTAAACTTAAAGTAAAAAATGCTTATATTGTAGGAGGAGCAGGAGTTATTTCTACTGCAGTAGAAACTCAACTAAATAATCTAGATATTACATGTACAAGACTAGCCGGCAGTAATAGATATGAGACATCTGTAAAGGTAGCAGAAACCCTTGGTACAGACAATGGAATAGTGGTTGCTTCTGGTGAAAACTTTCCCGATGCCTTAAGTATTGCACCAATCGCAGCTAATATGGGTATGCCTATTTTACTTTCTACTAAAGATACTCTACCTAATACGGTAAACACTTATATCAATAGCAAAGATACACCTGTTTCCTATGTGGTAGGTGGATTAGGTTCTCTTAGCGATAATATAAAAATGTCACTAAAAAACTCAAAGCGTCTCTCTGGCATTAATAGATATAAAACAAATTTAAATATAATAAGGGAATTCGAAAATACTCTGAACTTTAATTCTATATATGTAGCATCTGGCAGTAACTTCCCGGATGCACTTTCAGGTAGTGTACTTGCAGCTAACTTAAATTCTCCTATAATCCTTACAGATAGTACATTACCTACTGATACTTCCGACTATCTAAAAGAACAGAACAGTGAGAGAATAAGTCTTCTTGGTGGTACTGGCGCTATAAATAAAGATATAGAAAACTCTTTACAAAGTGCTGTAAAATATTCATCTATAACTCGTGTTGACGATATATCAGACTATGTCTTTGTATCACATAACTATAGCTTTCCTACTAGAGTGCTTGCGGCTTATGAAGATGGAACAACAAGACTTGTTCCTGTAACATGGAATTCTAATGTTATAGATACTTCTAAGACAAGCACTTATAATTTTGAAGGAACATTAGCTGGTTATAAAAACAAAGTAAAACTAACAGTAAAAGTAACTTTAGAAAATGGAAATGTCCAAGGAAACCCCACACTGAATACATTTTTAGTCTATTACAAAGATAATATTTATTATACAGGTCTTGAAGGTAGAACTGGATTGTCTAAGATTGGTTCAAGTAATGCTGAACCGGCAAGGGTTGTCAATGGAGATATTGGCTATCTAAGTATAGTAAATGATTGGATTTATTTCACAACTGGAGCTGATGATAACAATCTTTATAAATGCAAGTTAGATGGAAGTGAGCAAACCAAGCTTACAACTGAAGGGTTTTCTCCATTCCTTGTTGTAGACCAGTGGATTTATGCTAGTAATAGAAAAAATGAATTCTATAAGATGAAGACTGACGGAAGTAATAAGGTGATTTTAGGTAACGAGTTCGCTTATAATATGCTTATAGATGATAATTATCTTTACTATCAAAATAAAAGTGATGGTGACTCTGTTTATAAAATGGACATAACCACAAATAACAAAGTTAAAGTAATCAATGATAAAGTCTCCGCAATGAATATATTAGATGGCTGGATTTATTATTCCAACTTTAATGATGGGAAAAAACTCTATAAAATCAAAACAGATGGAACTGGAAATGCCAAGCTTTCAGAGGATTCAATAAATTATTTAACTGTTTATAATGGTTGGATTTATTATAGCAACGATTCTGATAATCAAAAACTTTATAGAATCCGTACTGATGGTACTGACAAAGTAAAATTTGTGGATGAAGGCTGTTACAGAATAGCTGGCCTTGGCGACTATATTATATATTCAACTACGGTATCACCTTTCATTGGAAAAATCGCACAACTTGATGGAAGAGTAGGTGGACGTTTTGCTATACCAGATGTATTTGAAAAGGAACCAAATAACTCTATAGAATCAGCACTAGCTTTTCCACTTGGTGGAGGCTGGAATTCTCCTGAGGATAACTCCCCTGCAGTTTATGGCTCACTACAAAGCAATGATTCTGACTTTTATAAAGTAGACCTTAATGAAGAGTTAAATTTCCATTTACTATTTAACTCCTCCGATATTCTAAGCAATGCAGTAATTTCGATAATGAATAAGGATGGAAAGGTTATTTATAGTACAAAAACTGAATCAGATGGAACCGCCGGACTTTCAATAAAGTTAGCTGCTGGTACTTACTATATAAAAGTTTCAGCATTAGATGGAAGTACTATTGAATCCGGCAATTACAAAATAGATGGATGGTCTACACCAAGTTGGACTACTTTTTAATTTTAAAAACAGATTAAGTACTATAGCAGTCTTTCCCATTGAAGGTCTAGCTACAAGTATTATTAAATCTTCCTTTAATAGCAAAGAACTATAAGCAGATTAAGTGATTAAAAATCTACTTATAGTTCTTCTATCAAATGACTATCCGCTCTAAAAATCGGTGTTTTTTTCTTTTGTATGTACGTATATAAATTACGATTATACAAATTGGTCAGGCACCATTTATCAACGCATATCTAGCATTCTTCCAATGGATATCTCCATTGCAAATACAGGAACGGATACCTAGGGACATACTTATACATAGACATAATCATTCATTACCGGCTGCAAGCCCTTGGCTTTAATTGCAGCATGTACTTCTTCTACAGAGCGGTTATCTGCAATTTCAAATTGATTATCTCCCCTATCATCTCCCTCTTCAACATGACTTCCAATTCCAGTACTGACACCAGCTGAAATCTTAGTAGCTGCCAAACCAATTACATTATCACGAAATCTCTCACACTCTCTTGTTGAAATAGTAATATTTGCAAAGGGCATAAAGAGACGATATGCTGTAATCACCTGCAAAAGTTGTGGTTCATGGACATCCTTAGGATTAATTTTATCATTATTGATAATCGGTCGGAGTCTTGGGCAGGAAAATGCAATTTCTGCATGTGGGTATTTTCTTTGAAGAAGATATGCGTGCATTCCTGTAGCAAAAGCATCTTTACGAAAATCATCTAATCCAAGTAAAGCCGCAAAGCCAACGCCACGCATACCACCTTTTAAGGCCCTTTCCTGAGCATTAAGTCGATATGGAAATATGCGCTTATGTCCTGCCAGATGAAGAGTCTCATATTTATCTGAATTATAAGTTTCTTGGAATACAGTAACAAAATCTGCACCGCACTGATGAAGATATTCATATTCATCAGAATTCATCGGATATACTTCCAGACCTACCAGCTTAAAATATTTATGTGCTATTTTACATGCTTCTCCAATATATTTTACATCTGACATTTTTGGACTTTCACCAGTAAGAAGCAGTACTTCTTCTAAACCAGTTTTAGCTATAGCCTGCAGTTCTTTTTCAATTTCTTCCGGATTTAATCTTGCACGACGTATTTTGTTGTGACAGTTAAATCCACAATAGATACAATAATTTTCACAGTAATTGGCAATATATAAGGGCGTAAACATATAAATAGAGTTGCCAAAATGCTTTCTTGTCTCCTCCTGTGCTAGCTGAGCCATTTCTTCCAAAAATGGCTCAGCTGCAGGAGATAATAAGGCTGCAAAATCTTCTACTGTACGAGAATCATGATTTAAAGCTCTTCTCACATCTGCTGCTGTATATTGTTTATAATCATAGGCCTCCATACCACTGATGACCTGATCCATCACATCTGACTGGAGCACTTCCATTCCAGGCATATATTCCATATGATTTATACGTTGTTCACTCATAATTGCACCTCCTATTCTTCCAAAAATCCGGTCAATGGTGAAGATGCAGCTGCACCCTTATCCAATACAGGACCTAAGCCAGAAAGATACGCTGCACGTCCTGCTTCAATAGCTTGTCTAAAAGCTCCTGCCATAGCTGGAATATCACCAGCAGTTGCAATTGCAGTATTGGCCATAACAGCTGCAACACCCATTTCCATAGCTTCGCAGGCTTGGGATGGACGACCAATTCCTGCATCAACAATAATAGGAAGGTCAATTTCATCTACCAATATCTTGATAAATTCTTTTGTACATAATCCCTTATTAGAACCAATTGGTGATGCCAAAGGCATAATACAGGCCGCTCCCGCATTAACTAAATCACGAGCCACATTCAAATCCGCATGCATATATGGCATTACTATAAACCCTTCTTTTGCAAGAATTTCTGTAGCTTTAATTGTCTCATAATTATCTGGAAGCAGATATTTTGAATCACGAATAACTTCAATCTTTACAAAGTTACCACAACCCACTTCTCTTGCCAATCTTGCAATTCGAACCGCTTCCTCCGCATTTCTTGCTCCAGAGGTATTTGGAAGCAAAGTCACACCTTCTGGAATATAGTCTAAAATATTCTCATTCCCATTGGTATTAGCACGTCTTACTGCCAAGGTAATCATCTGTGCACCGGCATATTCTACTGCCACCTTAATCAAATCCAAATTGTATTTTCCTGAACCTAGTATAAATCTTGAAGAGAACTCATGTCCTCCAATTGTTAGTGTATCTTTTTTCATTTTATATCTTCTCCTTTAAACGTCTTCTATACCTAAAATTAATCGTAAAATCATATTTGCCTGATGACCAGCACAGATACTGACTCTAGGTGCCATTAGACCTCTTCCTGGTTGTGCACTGCTCTCACTATCTCCACATATATATAAGTTTTTAAATACCTTCTTGGTTGTAATAAAATTACTGCTTTCATAACCAGCCAAACCAGATGCAGCTACTAATTTAATCCTCGGTTGCTGCTCTAGTAAAGTATTTACCAGCATTGCTTTGTATTCAGGTCTATCGAATGCCTCACAAACAATTGGGTCATTCTCAAACAAAGAAACAGCATTTTCTTCTGTCACTTTGATATCATCAGTAGAAACTTTAATATAAGGATTAATATCTTTAAGCTCTGATTTTAAGGCCTTTGTCTTTTTCATCCCCAGGTGACCTATCTTATATGCTTGTCTATTTAAATTACTTGGCTCCACTATATCAAAGTCTACCAGATGAAGATGTCCTACTCCAGTTCTTGCCAAAGCCACCGCTATGTTAGACCCCAGACCACCAAGACCTGCAATTGCAACTCTTGCTTTCTTTACTTTTTCATGAACATAAGGGGTATGTCTTGCCACCATTAGTGCTTCCAATTCATCTTCTGAAGGCATTACACCTTTTTCTATAAAAGATACGTTATCATCCTCGCATAAATCAACATCACTTTCTGTTTGAAATCCGTTATAAATCATAACAATCGAGGAAGCTTCTGAACATATCTCTTCCTTTAATGAATGCAAGGAACAACAATCCGTTGTTCTTCTTTTCCCGTTTACATATAGATTCATATTAGCCTCCTCCTACAAAACTAACTACCTCTAGAGAATCACCATCTTTAATATTTGTCTGGCCATATTGAGCCTTTGGTATTATCTCACCATTTAATTCAACGGCAACCCTCTGAAGCGAATACCCTTCACCAATAAGAAGTTTATCTAAAGATATTCCATTTGCATTATTTACTTCTTTTCCATTTATTTTTATCATTTCCTCACCTCTTTTCGCTTAAGCCAAAAAAGGCCACACGAAAAAATACACCCGTGGTGGTGTACCCCTTCGTGTGACCTTCACACTCTGCTAATCATTATAGCATTACACTAAATTAGTGTCAAATTAAAACACATTTATAATTTTTTAACAAATTCAGATTTTAAGCTCATAGCTCCAAAACCATCGATTTTGCAATCAATATTATGGTCTCCATCAACCAAACGTATATTTTTTACTTTTGTACCTTTTTTTAAGGCTGATGAACTTCCTTTTACTTTAAGGTCTTTGATTACTGTTACAGAATCACCATCGTTTAAGACATTTCCATTTGAATCTTTGACAATCTTTTGATCTTCACTATTTTCGGTTTCTGATTCTAAAGCCCACTCGTGAGCACATTCTGGGCAAATAAAAAGACTTCTATCTTCGTAAGTGTATTCTGAATTACATTTTGGGCAATTTGGCAAATTAGACATAATTTCATTTCCTCCATTCGTTACTGTTAATTCTAAATATATAAGAATTATTTTCAATTTCCTTTTTACAACTTCGTAAGAATAGCAATTAAGAACTTGAAATTTACAAAAAAATATATAAGACGTTTTTTATCGTTTCCACTTCATAGGCTTATATAATATCATATTCTTCTCATATTGACAAACCGTTACGTAAAACTTATGAAGTGAAACTTGAATCAGATGGGGTTTCAAACCCCACCTGATTCTTAGTTGAACGAATCCAGGGACATAGCCGCTCTTTACTCCCACTTTGGAGAAGATGGATGAATAAGAACTGTAAGCAGATTAGTGGTTAAAAATCTACTTACAGTTCTTCTATTACTTTACATAATTTACTGTGTTTTCTTTTCTTGCAAGTGCATTAGTTAAATTAATTTTTTTGTATCCAAGACATACTGAGTGTATTTGTTTGAAGCCTTGTGGTATTCCAAGTTCCTTAATAAATCCCTTGCCTTCTTCACTATTTAATAGATACGCAATAAGTCCAATCCAGCAAGAACCGATTTCTAAAGATTCTGCTGCTATAAGCATATTCTCTAATGCCGCTGCACAATCTACTGAAGCATATTTATTATTTTCATCACCAGATACTAGTATTACTGTTGGGGCATTGTAAAACACATGAAACTTTTCATTTTCACCAAATCTTTTAATATATTCATTATCAGATTTTTTTGCAATTTCCTTAAATGCATTATTCAATCTATCAATAATATCTTTGTTTTGTACTACTGTAAAATGCCATGGTTGCTGATTTGTAGCACTTGGTGCATAAATACCTGCATCGATTATATCTTGTAATTCCTCATCCTTAAGTTGTTCTGGATGAAAAGCTCTTATACTTCTTCTATTTCTTATATTTTTTAAAGTTTCATTCATATTAAAATCCTCCTCATATTGTTTTTTATCATTCACTAGTTATAATTATACTACTGTGCTTACTAAATACAATTACGTACTTTTATGGCACATAGTTACTAAAATAATACTTAGAAAATAATTTCATTAAATTATTTTCTACATAAATATAAAATTTACTCAAATGATGAACAAAAATAAAAATAGGAACTTTGAAAAAATATCAAAGTTCCTATTTTTATCCGATGACTACCCGCTCTAATACTCCCATCTGATTCAAGTTTCACTTTCATTAAAAGGTTAAGTTTTTAATTCCCGACTTTGTTATAAGTGCATCATTTAGTGCACTATAGGTCCAAGTTCCTACCGTACCTGATGCTGGTATTCCAGCACTTGTTTGAAAGGCGATTACTGCACTAGTAGTTTGACTTCCAAAATAACCTGTAGCTCCGGAAACATTATATCCTAATTTTATTAGAGCATTTTGCAAAGATACTACATCATTGCTTCTCATGCCAGAACTTAAAGGTAATGTAGCAATATATAGCGGTTTACTATTTACAGTAATACTAAATTGCTTCATGCTATCGTAGACTTTTGTACTTAATGCATCCTTTCCATAAACTTTAACTGTGTAAGTTCCAGCTATAGCTGGAGTAAAGGAGAAGGTACTGGAAGTACTAAAAGTATTAGATGCCACTATGCTTCCATTATTATATACCTCATACCTGTAGCTTAATCCAGAAGGACTTGCTCCTGTGCTGTTAGCATAAAAACCCAATGCAGTTCTTTCATAGAAGTATCCACTTACATTTACAGTTTTGATTTGAGGGTTATATACATTTAAATTCAAGGTATTTTTAACATCATATGTCTTTTCTGATACCGAATCCTTAAGGTATCCAACTACTTGATAATTTCCTGCAGTTGTAGGTTTAAAGCTAAAAGTATTTGAACTTAAATAGCCACTATCAGCTACTGTACTACTTCCATTCATCACCACAAACCTGTATTTTGCATTACCAGAACCATTGACTTCACCAATAGTATAATTCACAGTATTTCCAATAAAAATAGAATTTTGTGTACTAGTATAAGTCATAGTAGGTTGATTGTATACTTGAATAGTCATAGTTTTCATATCGTCATAATCCTTTGATGATAGTGCATCCTTCATATATACTGTTATATTATAGGTTCCTGCACTATTAACTGTATAAAGTAACTTTGCATTATTGCTGTAGTCTACAGTTGATACAGTTGTTCCACCTAAAGAAATTACATATTTATATATATAGCTTCCAGAACCAGAACTAGCTGTTGTATTTAAGGTAACAGTCTGTCCAGTTAAGTATTGTGTTTTATTAGTAGTAAAATTGTTTATAACAGAACTCTGATAAACTGTAAAAGAGGATGTTTTTGTATCTTCGTAATCACCTGTTAAATTTTGATTCTTCACATAAACTTGTACAGTATAACTACCTTGAGTGGTTGGTACATAGTCTAAGGATGAAGTATTGCTATAATCTCTTGTGTACACAACACTAGCTCCGTTCATTACCACATACTTATATAGATAAGCTCCACTACCGGATGTTGCAGTTGCGTTAAAAGAAATAGTATTTCCAACAAGTAAACTATTCGTGCTCTGAGTAAAGTTATTTAAAATAGTGCTTAAAATAAGATTCTGTAAATATACGTTTTGGTAATAAAACTTTAAAATCTGATCATAAGTTTGTCCTGCAGTAGCTCGATTTTTAGCTCCAATCTGACTCATTCCAAGGCCATGTCCATTTCCTTTCCCTGAAAAAGTGTAGGCTCCATTCACTATATCATAAGTTACAGTATAAAGATTACTTGGCAAGGTAAGGAATGACCTTGTATAATCATTTGTTACAGACTTTGTTTTTGTAGCTCCTGTCGCATCTTTATAAATAATATTAATGTTTGACACTCTACCACTTGCAAATTTAGTTATAGAATTTAAATCTAAATTTACGAAGGTGTCTGTAGAAGCTAAGTATTTTTTACTTACTAAAGTTGCTTGTATCTGTGCATTGGTCAATACTACATTGCCATTCGGCCAAGATAGATTTTCAAAGGAGTCTTGTACAGATCTTAAATAGGTCACATTATTTCCCCATACATTTTCACTATTTTCTGAAATTCCTCCATGCCAAGCAGAATACAATGTCTCAACAAGCTTGTCATTGTATAGAAGTACTTGTCCTTTAGTTTGATTTACAGCACTAATCACATTGGTAAGGTTTGCATTATAACCTTTATATGTCTGATACGCTGGAGTATCATCAAAATCATAGCCATTAGCTACGCCATAGCCAATTCGTGATATAGCATAATTTCTTGCGGTCACAGCTTGTGCTTTCAAAGCCTCCAGTGGGTAATTATCAGCCATTTCATAGCCTACTACACCCTTTAAATAGCTTTCAATATCAATCATATTGATAGGCAATATCTTTCCATTGTAAAACTTTATCAAAAAAGAACCCAAATACTTATTTGATACTAAACCGGAGGTAAGCGTTAACAGATTAGAACTGTTATTTGGTGTTAAAATAATCTGACTCTGTACTACTCCATTTAGCGTAACGCTTGTCCCATTTGTCCCAATATTTAAAACAGATCCAGATGGATATACTTGTCCATTTAAAGTATAGTCCCCATTTAGTATAGCTGTAATGTTGGTAGATGACATACTTAAAAGTCCTACCTTTACATTATTAAAATAACCACTGTTTTGATAAGCATAAACCTTTTGTGCAAATGCGATTGGAATCATAAGAACGAAGAAAATAAATATTGTAAAAATTGCAACATACCGTTTAAACATAAACCAGTCCTCCTCTAGATAATTAGGTCTTTAGTAAAGTATCGGTAGAATATTCACCAAATCCAATGAAACCTAGAGGAAATTCAGGAATATACTGTATATATTCTTGAATATTTAAGAAATCCATCATCCATAATTAAAAAATTTCATAAAAGCCTGTATTCTTTCTTAAAATGTACCCTATAGAGTAGACATAAAAAAAAGTCTGTTCTATAGGGTATTTTTGTGTATAATAAAATAAATAAAAATAGGAGTATATTAGATGAGTAATAAGATATTTACAAAGGAAGAAATAGAAATACTATCTAGTAATAGATATGTTAAGCGCGTTAGTGCCAAAGGAATAACTTATACTGATGAGTTTAAGCGTATTTTTATAAGTGAGAATGAAAAAGAGATAAAACTATCGGCTGTAGAGAAATTTAAACTCATTGATTCAGTAGTTAAAAAACATAAGTTAAAAAATATGATTAGTTATTTGTGTAAAGTTATTGGCGCATCTCGCTCAGGATATTATAACTATTTTTCATTAAAATCACAGGAAGCAAGGAATAAACGTGACAGTGAAGATGAGTCAGTAAAAGATATTATTTTAAGAGCATTTAACTTCAAAAGACGAAAAAAAGGAGCTAGACAAATAAAGATGACACTAGAAGGTTATTTTGGAATCGTATACAATTTAAAGCGTATCCGAAGAATAATGAAGAAATATGAAATCATTTGCCCCATTAGAAAAGCTAACCCATACAGAAGGATGCTGAAAGCTACTAAAGAACATACTGTTTTGCCTAACTTACTAAATAGAGAATTTAAAGAAGATATACCTGGAAAGGTGCTGCTTACAGATATAACTTATTTATTTTATGGTAATGGCAAGAAAGCATATTTATCAACAATTAAAGACGGCTCGACTAATGAAATACTAGCATACAATCTATCAGACAGGTTAACTCTTGATATAGCTACTGATACAATACATAAACTAGCAAGTAATAGACGAGTTAAATTCGCTAAAGGTGCATTTATTCACTCTGATCAAGGTTTCCACTATACGAGTCCTACGTTTCAAACATTAGTTAAACACTATAAGTTAGGACAATCTATGTCTAGACGTGGTAACTGTTGGGATAATGCTCCGCAAGAATCTTTCTTTGGCCATTTTAAAGATGAAGCATACATAAAGAAATGTGAAACTTTGGCTGATCTAAAAAAAGAAATTCGACAATATATGATTTACTATAATAATTATAGATATCAATGGGGATTAAAAAAGATGACTCCTGTTCAATACAGAGATCATCTTCTTAATTCAGCATAGTCTTTTTTTAAATGTCCTTGACAAAGGGTACATTTTATCTTTAGGATACAGGCTTTTATGAATAATGCTATTTTTTTCTCACTTCCTTCTTCACAAAGTAAATAGGCATCGAAATTTATATTGATGCTTTATATAAGATTAAATTTTATACACCTTTTCTAAATATTTTTAATAAACGTAAATAGTGATTTGCTTCACGTAAAGTATGGTCACCTAACAATGGTATTATTATAGACTTGATTTTACATT